>Ga0256843_1001329_pt1 | contig 19615 bp, 21 predicted proteins | sample AlvinellametaG_FD_191572 | JGI IMG/M metagenome (GOLD analysis project Ga0256843, IMG submission 191572) | Pompeii worm associated microbial communities from hydrothermal vent at the East Pacific Rise, Pacific Ocean - Alvinella | ecosystem: Host-associated > Annelida > Integument > Unclassified ... | reverse complement strand
GATATTTGAACTTAATGTTTTAGCATAGTTTATGAGTTCATCTTTAGTAAAACCACTTACACTATTTTGACTTAGATGATTAAAAATAAAAGCTTTTTTACTATACTTTAAACATCTAATTATAAATAATTTTATAGATTCTTTATCTAAAGTATTTAATGCTCCACTACATACATAATAATCAGCATACTCTAAATCATCACTTAGTATATCTTTATGTTTAAAAGTGATATTTTGAAATCTTTTTTTAGATATATCTACCATCTTTATATAGCAATCATATCCTATATAATTTATATTTTTATAGTTATTTATTTGTAAATATTTATAATACTCACCAAATCCACACCCTGCATCAATTAAAGTAGAACTTTCATTTATTATAAAACTTGAAATTGCTTCAAATCTTTTATACTGAGTATCTTGGTTTTTCCAATGTACCCCTTTTGCACTTATACCATGTTTACTTATAGTATTTTCATAAAATTTATTATTTTTATTAATCATCTATTTGAGTATATTGAAGTTCAAGCCCTCTTGAAGTAGTTAAGAAACCATTTATATGGATAGTGCCTTCATGTACAGCTTTGTGATGCTTTTTACAAAGTGGTATTAGATTGAACTTATGATTAGCATTTATATGCCCAATAAAACCTTTTTCATCTTTTGTTTTTTGCTCTTTTATATGGTGAACATCATCAACTTTTGCACCACATATTGCACAAGATGCTACATATAAATCTTTGTTGTATTTACTTGTTTTTTTATTTGCTAATCTCTCAACTGTATTATAATCATCAGTTAGATCTTTTCTTATTTTATTTGCCATAGATAAAAACTCTTTATCCATATGTAGTGATTTTGCATACTCTAATCCATACATACTACTTCCACTTCCATAAGATAATTTTCTATTAAATATTAGTTTATCTTGTGCCTCATCAAATATTACAGATAAATGTAAACACATTAAATTTCGTAAATCTTCTATCTCTTTGATTTGTGGTAGTTGATGAAGATGAGTAGCAAACATAAATACAGATTTTAATTTTGATAGTTTTAAAATAGCAGAAGCTACAATACTAAGCCCACTCATAGTTTCTGTACTATGACTTATCTCATCTCCTAAAATAAGTGAAGATGAAGTTGCTCTATTAAAAATATTTTTAAGCTCCAACATCTCAACAGCAAAACTAGAAAGTCCTCTTGCTATATTATCACTACCACTAATTCTTGTAAATAAACAATCAAATAATGAAAATCTCATAGATGCTGCAGGTACAAAAAATCCACATTGTGCGAGAACAACACAAATACCAAGTGTTTTCATTAGTGAGCTTTTCCCCGATGAGTTTATACCATATAATAATACTCCTGTTATATGATTATCTATAATACTTAATGGTTTTGAATTTTTTATAATTACATTGTCTTTATAGTCATCTTTACTTTTATTTAGATTTCCAAGTATTATATCATTTGGTATAAATATACCTTGTTCTTGACCTTGTTCTATTATAGGGTGTCTGCTTTGAATTAATTCTATAAAATTATCATCATCACTTTTTCTTACTATTTTAGGACATACATAATTTAAACTTTTTGATGTTTTTATATTGGAAATTGTTACATCTACTTCTGCTACAAATGATACTAATTCATTTAATATTGATGAAAATTTTGTTTCATAATATGCTATTTGTTCTTTAAATACACTTTTATTTAATTCTATTATTTTTCTCAAATTATGTACATATTTATCTGATATATTTGAAGTTAGTTTATTTGTGATTTTTACACTTGATGTTTGTATTTTGATATTAAAATCTTTAAATAAATACAACTCATCATCAATAATAATATGTGAGCTTAAAAACTCTTCTTTTATACTTGAATATCTATTTTTAGTAAGTTGGAAACAAAAGCCTTCTTTAGGAAGTCTATTTATATCACAATAGTTTTCATCACTTGTATTTAATAGTTTTAAAATATGATTTTGAATAAGTTCTAGTTTTGATTTTAGTTGTTTATTTTCTTGTAATAGTTGATCTATTTTATTATCTATATTTTCTTTTATGATATTTTCACTTATATCTTTTAACATAAATCTACTTGCATTTTGTAAATCAAAAGTATTAGAAATAACATCCATAAATATATTTATCTCATCACTACTACAAGGTGGTTTTATAAAGTTATAGTTCTCCATAAAAGAAACAACTTCTTTTATTGAAAATAAAGAATCATATAAATATGATAACTCAAAAGGGTGAAGTCTATTTAGTTTTATTCTTCTACTTAATCTTTCTATATCATAAATATTACCCATAGAGTTTTCAATAGGTGCATGGTAATCATATAGGTCATTTGATAATTTATATCTTCTTAAAAGCTCTTTTTCATCTTTGATTGGATGAGATAATCTCTCTTTTAATAGTCTTTTACCCATTGCTGTTGAAGTTCTATTTATAATAGAAAATACAGATGGTTGGTTATGTGATTCTAGTATATTTAGTTGTTCTAGTGCATTGTTACCTAAGTACATATATTTTGAGATATCAAGCTTTACTGGATTAAATAGTTTTTGAACTATATTGCTATCGTGTCCTATTATAAAGTCAATAAGTATTGCCAAACTTTCACTAGCAAGTGGATACCTTTCCATATCAAGATGTTCTATTGCACTAAGTAATGACCTTATATTAAATACATTTTTAAATAATTCATTTTGATAGTTTATTTTAGCTCTTTGTGTATTTATATGAAATGTTTTATGTGAAAGTTCAAGATAATCTAAAACATCTTTTTGTTTTATATTTTTATCTAAAAATGTAACAACAACTTCACTTGTTTTATGAGATACCATATGATTATATACTTCATCTAATGCAAAAGAGTTATCTTCACTAGTTCCAAATATTTCATTAAAATAAGATTTTCCTGTAGTAACATCAATACAAGAATAACCTATTAAATAATTATTTTTTACTATATCTACAACTATTGAAGTTATATTATTTTCATCTTGATTTATAGCATAATCAAAATTTGTTCCTGGACTTACTATTGTATCAATAACTCTTTTTACATTCGGTGGAGTTCCTACTTGTTTTATTATTACAATAGTGTATTTTTGTATGCTTATTATTTTAGCAAGATGCTTTTCAAGTGATACAGCAGGTACACCTGCCATAAGTGGGTTATTTTGATTATTTTCAAGTATATTTTTATTTTTTCTTGTAAGTTGAATATTAAGAAGTTCTGCTATTTCTTTTGCTTTTCCTATTTGTTCTTCATCATTATTTACTTCATATACTTCAAAAAAAGTTCCAATTTCTATTAAAACTATTGTATCATTTCCATATTTTTTTTCATAATACTTTTGAAGTTTAAAATATGTTTGAGTTAGAAGTAATGATTTATCATCAAGTAGTTCTTGTGCTGTTTGGTCTTTATTCATTAAAATGGTGCTTTTCCTGTCCAATTTCTTATTAATTCTCTATCTTCTTTTGATAGTTTTGCTTCAGGATGTTGTGATACATAAGATGGTACTGGCATTGCTTTATAAATAGCCTTATATATCTCTTCTAATTTTTTATCTTTTTGCTCTTTTGTATAAGTTTCCCAAATAGAAAAATTCACCCAAGCTCTTCCAATATCTACATGTCTTGATATTGTCCATGATACTGGGGCTATTTTACTATACCAAGGTAATTTTACACTATTACTATGACAATCATAACAAGCTCTTTTAAGTATAGACATAACCTCTTTTGGTGCTTTTATTTCTTCTTTTGGATTGGTTGGTGTGTTTTTTATATCTACTTGAATAAGTTGTATTAAAACAAAAGCCCCAAATAGATATATAAAAATATTTTTTAATACTATTTTCATACTACTATATTCCTAAGTTTAGTTCTAAAACATCATGTTTTACATTTATTGATTTTATTGTATTTTTTAATAATTTATTTTTTGTTGAACCATCTTTTATTTTGTATATTGGATACTTATCAAATACCTCTTCAACTATTTTTGAAAATAAACCTTTTGTATTTTTAGATAACATATTTCCCATTGAGTTATTATTAAATTTTAGTTCTTCTATATTTGGTTTTGTTAAATAAAATGCAGATTTATTTGCTCTATATTTAGGTATTCCAGATACACTAATAATACCAGTTTGTGTTGAAAATAATGGCATTTTATATCCAAAAGACATTTTAGTTATAACTCTTTTTGTTTTTTCATTTAATATAACTTTTGGTTGAGCTAAATCTAATGTTCCTATTGCTAATTTTCTTTTTATTGGAAATTTCTTTTCCATACCTTTTTGTAATTTTGCTACAGGTATTTTTACACTATATGTTGATAAACTACACCCTGCAAAAAATAATACAATTGCAAATATACTTATTAATTTTTTCATCTTAATCCTTTATTATTCAAAAAAAAGACCATAAGGTCTTGATATTTCAGAAATAAAACCATCTACACTAATATTTCTTTCTTTTCTTGCAAACTCTTTTCCATCAAAATATACTAAAATACTAGGCATAGAATATATATTAAATTGTCTTGCTAATTGTATATTTTCATCTATATTTATTTCTATTTGTTTTATTTTTGGATAATTTTCATTAAAAGCTTTTGTTATCTTTGGTTTTAATACTTTACACACTCCACAAGTTGTACCTGAAAAATATACAAGTAAAGCATCATTTGATTTTATTTGTTCATTTAGTTGTTCTATTGTCATATTTTATTTTAACATAACTTTGGTTTAGCCCTAATTATATATAATAAATTTATATATTTACTCTTCACCACATATTGTTTTATATATACAAAAAGTACAAGCTTTTTTATCTGTACATTTACTAAAACTAACTTTTTTTGTTTTTAAAGTTGTAAAAATTTTATCAAGTAATTCTAATTTTTCTTTTAATACTACTTCTTCTTTTATACTTGCATCATTTAGATCATAATATGCTACTTTACTTACATCTAAATTATCTTTAGCTAAATAATAAAACTCTAATTGGAAGTCTTTACTGTTTTCATATGTTTTTATAGAATCAATTTTTAGATTTGATGATGTTTTATAATCAAGTATGCAATATGTATCATCTTCTAGTTTATCTATTCTATCTATTGCACCTTTTATTTTTATTCCATTTTTTAATTTAAAATCAAATTTTACTTCAAAATCAAATGTTTTTATATTTTCATTTTCAAATCTATTTTTTTCTTTTATTATAAACTTTTTTAGTTTTTTCTTCCATATTTCTAATTCAAGTGTTAGATATGGATTTTTATTTTGGTAAGTTGTAATTTTATTTACTAGGTACTCATAGCTAATATTTGATGTTTTATACATATGTTCTAATATATCATGAATAATTACCCCTACTTCATAACCTTTTGGTTTTAAGCTTATAGTATGTTCTTTGATTTTTAATATATTATTGAAATAATATTTTCTTTTACACTCTAAAAATGTTTTTAATGATGTAGCAGACCATGTTAAAGTTGATAAATCAATATCTAGTATAATCTCTTTGTCAAATAATTTTATATCTACTTTTGTTTGAAGTATTTGTGAAAAATCAACTTTTGTAATATTTGGTTTAGTAAATAGTTCATTTATAAATCTTGAAATTGTATTTGAATCATCATCTAAATATGATATTGATATTTGTTTTGCATTATCAAATAATCTCTTATAATAATACTTTTGTAAATTCTCTCTATCTTTTAAACTAGGTAGTTTTGTATGTTCTTTTACTTTTGATGATAAAAACTTATCTTTTATACTTCTTTTTGGGATTTTACTATCATTGAAATCAATAACTATAACTCCATCATACTTTATAGCTCTAGTTTCTAAAATACCCATAACAGTTACTTTACCACTTCTTGTATCATCTAATGTTATTTTGCTAAGTTTTGAAATAAATATTTTATATGCATCTTTTAATTTAAGTTCATCTTTCATTTGTATTAAAATATCATTTGTGAAAAATAAATTATTTAAAGATAATTTTATATCTTCAATTTTTTCAAGTATATCTTCACTTAATTCATCACTACATACATAATCTATCAATTCAAAAAAACTTTCTTTTTGTAAAGAATTGTTCCATATAATTTTTAGTTGTTTTAGATATGTTATATTTATATCTAAGAAGTTAATATTCTCTTCATATTTTGGTTCATCATTGCTAAAATATTGTAAAATTGCATTTGCTTTTTTATATACAGAAGAACTATATATATCATTTCCCATAGCGAAATTAAAATATTTTTCATTATCAAATAATTTTAAATAAGATACAAATTTTTCATCAGGAAGTACTACTATTATATTACTAGGATCAATACCACTTTTTACCATTGAAGTTATTGCATATTTTATAAAAGAGATTTGAGTTATTCTTTGTTTTACCGGATATATTATATGATTATCAAGTACTTTTTTATAATCATTTTGTGTTATTATTTTTTTATTTGATAAATCAATTTCATATAATTTATCTATTTTAATATCTATATTTATATTTTTAAACATATCAATATTTTTTGTATTGAACTTATTTGTTATAAGATTTATTTGTATATTTGTATATTTTGAAGCTTCTTTGATTACTTCAAATTCAAAGCTAGAAAAATATCCTTCATAATATATTACAATAGAACTATATTCTTTTAGATATTCTTTGTTTAGTTCATATTCTATTGGTAAAATAGAGCTATCTATATAGTTGTTTTCATCAAGTATTTTTGTATATGAAGTATATATTGTTTTAAGAAGCTCTAAATGCTCTGTATAAAAAGCATAAGTATCACTACAATCAATATCATCTATAGTTTTAAATTCACTATTTAATTCATTGAAAAATTTAAATATATATTCACTTTGTTTATAGAACTTTGAAAAGTTATTACTCAAACCTAATTTATCAATGCTAATATTATGAATAGCTTTTTTAAGATATAAAATTCGCAACTCTTTATTGATTAAAGTTTTATTTTGATTTACTACTATTTTAGAGAAAAAATCACCAATAGAAATTATCTTTGGTAGAAAAATATTTTGTGATTTTAAAGTATTGATATGCTCTCTAATAGCTCTACTTGTTGGAAATACTATTAAAGAGTTTGTTATCATTATTTGTTATTTTGAGTTTGTTTTTATATAAAAATGACCAATATCATTATTTATTTTAACCTTACCCATTATATTCCAGTAAGATTTTTTTGATATATCAAAGTTATTTACACCATCTTTTAATTTAAATTCTAAATCATTTTTATGATTTACTGTTGTAGTACAAATAACAGTAGCATCATAATCTTTAATCTGTTTTGATGTTTTTCTATCTATAATTTTCATTGTTATGAAGTTTTTACCAACTTTTAAAATATCTTTTCTATCATCTCTTTTTTTAATTATTCTTTGAGATAAATATATATCATCATAAGATAATTTATCAAATTTATTATTATTTATTTCAAATATAACTTGATATTTTTTATTAAAAATATTATTTTCATATGATATTTTATTAAAATTATCATCTATTTTATGATATGAACTAAAAAAACTATTATCATCATCAAGTCCAACACCTGCACCCAATGTCATTTTAATAGTCCAAAAAATTAATCCAAGTGAAAAAATAAATTTACCAATAAAAATTGTGTAAATAGTTCTTTTACTTAATCTTGGTTTTGTCTCTTCCATTATTTTTGACCTTTATATTTTTTTTCTCTCATAATAATTACTACATATGCTATTATACCAAATAATACAATAGTGTACATAAATATTTTCCATATAGTTCCTGCTGTTTTACCTTCACTTCCTATACTTGTTTCTAGTTTGATATTTTTTGTTTCTGCTAAACTATCAGCAATTTGAGCAAATCCATTAAATGCAGCAGCACTTACTTTTGATTTTAATAAGTTTTTATCTTTTGCAGCTAATAAAGGAATAACATATCCATCTAATATATCATCTTTATCTATACTATCTTTTGGTATTCCTTCATATAATATATTTGAATAATGTTGATCAATAGCTAAAGTTAATAAAACATATGGTTTTTCTAAATCTTTCACTAAGTTTTTTTCAATTTGTTTCATTTGTTTTATTTTTTCTAACATTGGTAATTCTAGTTTTATTCCATTATCACCTTTGATATCAAGATATATATTAACACCAACTTTTTGCTTTACTTCATTTGCCATTTGGTTGATTTTTACTACAGCTCTTTGATCTAATAATCCTGAAGTATTTAATATATAATTTTGTGTATTTGCAAACAATGTAACTGCAAATAGTATTAAAAATAATTTTATTTTCATATTTTTCCTTTTTTGTATTTTATTATCTTTTTATAAATATAACTTTATAAAAAAGTTTTAACTCTATTTTAAATATTATTTATTTAATTTTATTTATAACATAAGTGTTACTAAATTCAAACTTCATTAATAATGCTTAAAATAAAGTTAGTCTTAATAAAAAAAGGAGATGCAAGGCATCTCCTCTTTTTTTTATCACATATAAATATTAACCAACAAATACTCTAGTTGGATCTAAAAATGATAAATAAAATGTTACTGCTGCAGAACCTACAAGCATCCATGCAATTAATTTTTCCATAATTGAATCCTTCTATTTATTTTGTCTCAATTTATAATTATCTGGACTATTAAATTTAAGTCCATCTAAATCTTGATTGATTGTATAATAATTTTGTGCATTAGCTTTTTGTGTGCTAATTGCAAAAAATGTCAATGTACCTAATATACTTAATAATAATACTACTGCTATTAAATAACCTGTAATACCATTAAGTGCAAATACACCTCTTTCGCTATCATTCATTTTAACTGGTAAACCCATGATTATTCTCCTAAACTTCTTAAGTATGTTGCAACAGCTTTCATTTGAGTATCAGATAATCTTCCTTTAAAGCTTGGCATAGTACCAATAGAAGATTTTTTACCATTATCAAGAACTGTTTTAATTAAATCATCACTATATGTTTTAAGATTTGGTGCAACATAAGCCATACCTTCTCCATTTTCACCGTGACATGAAGAACATGCAGACCATGCAGCAGGTTTTTCACCTTTTAATCCACCAGCAACATAAGCAGCTAATGCTTCAGCATCTGCTCCACTTGCCATACCAGCTGGCATACCACCTGGATATACTGATTTAAAGTTATTTGCACCATTTTTGATTGTTTCAAGAACAGAATCTTTTGCAATTCTTTTTGTTAAATCTTGTGCTTTACCATCAATACCTTCAGCATCAACACCATGACATGGTGCACATTGTACTAAGAATACTGAACCACCCATTTCTTTTAATCCATCAGAATCAATATTTTTATGAGTTTCTTCAAATTTTGCTTGGTATTCATTTACCTCTTCATTGTATTGACCAATTTGAGAGAATTGATTTGTAGGGTAACCTACAAAGAAATACCATATCATCCAAACAATTGTACCTATAAACATAAGTCCCCAACCAGTTGGAATTGGGTTAAGGTATTCACCAATACCATCCCAGTTTTCTTCAGCTAATTCACCTTCAGCTGTGTCATTTTTGATTTGATTAACATATTTTAATGCCGTCATTACTGTAATACCAACAATTGCTAATCCACCAAGCATCGTTAAGTCGTTTATATAATCCTCACCTAGACTAAATGAATCACCTACTACAAAGTAAGTAGCACCCATTAGTACAACAATAAGAATCAATCCACCTAATACCATAGATTTCATACTATTTTCTCCTTTTATTTATCTTCATATCTAGATTCTAATGGATTAGAATCAATACTATCATCATGAACAATACTTGAATATTTTTCAAAATCTCGCTCTCCTGTTCTATCTCTCTTATACATAGAATATGCGTAAGAAAAGAAAACAACAAACACAAACAATGTTATAAAAAACTTTGCATAACCTTGTAGTGTTAATAGTGTTTCATAATCCATTCTAAAACCTTATTTTAAAGAATTTAAATATGCAATTAAAGCAACAATTTCAGGTATTTTACCAGCTGCAACAGCATCTTTTACATTTTGATCTTTCATATCAGCAGCAATTGCTTTTGCTTCAACTAAAGCTGCAGCTTTTGCCTCATTCCATGAACCTAATTTTGGCATACCTTCTTTATCATATGGTACTCCAAATACTTCTTTTTGTGTGTTAGCATTTGCATAAGCAGTTGCAACATCAGCAGCATTTGTAAACATATGAGGATATGCAGGCATAATTGTACCTGGTACAACATCCGAAGGTGCTTTCATATGATTTTCATGCCAATCTGTTGTTCTATAATTCCCAACTCTATGTAAATCTGGACCAGTTCTTTTTGATCCCCATAAAAATGGTCTATCATAAGCATACTCTCCAGATAAAGAATACATACCATATCTATCAGTTTCTGATTTAAATGGTCTAATTAATTGTGAATGACATGCATTACACGAATCTTTTATATAAACTTGTCTTCCAGCAAGTTGTAAAATTGTATAAGGCTTAGTCCCAACTGTTGGTTGAGATGCTTTTGCGAAATCAGGTAAAACCTCGATTAATCCTGCAAATGCAATAGTTAAAAATACACCTACTGCGAAGAAAAACGGTCTTTGTTCTAACCAATGAAACATAATTTTTTCCTCCCTTTCTTAAGCGCCCATAGGCGAAGCATTTGTTGGTTCTTTATCAAGAACTCTACCAGCTGTAGCAGTTTTGTACATATTAAATGCCCAAATAAATAATCCAGTTAAGAACATTAATCCACCAACAGCTCTAATTGTGTAATAAGGATGTAAAATATTTACTGTATCAATAAACGAGTAAACTAAAGAACCATATTCATCATATGCTCTCCACATCATACCTTGAGTAATACCTGCAATCCACATAGATGTAAAGTATAATACAATACCAGTTGTTTGAATCCAGAATTGAGTTTCAAGTAAAGATTTAGAATAAATCTCTCTACCATACATTCTTGGAGCCATATGCATTAATGATGCCATAACCATAAACGCAACCCATCCTAGAACACCATCATGAACGTGACCTGGAATCCAATCTGTAAAGTGAGCAATAGCATTTACTGATTTAATAGCTTGAATTGGTCCTTCAATAGTAGATAACATATAGAATGTTGAAGCTAATACTAAGAATTTAATTAATGGATTTGTTTGTAATTGACCCCACTCACCTTTCATAGTAAGAAGCATATTAATAGCCGATCCCCATGATGGTAAAATAAGTACAACAGACATAACAGAACCCATAGTTTGCATCCAATCTGGAACAGTTGAATAAATAAGGTGGTGTCCACCAGCCCATAAGTAAACGAACATTAATCCCCAGAATGCTAACATAGATAATTTGTAACTAAATACATTTTGTCCTGATTCTTTTGGTAAGAAGTAGTAAATCATAGCAATAATAGGAACAGTAAATACAAACGCAACAGCGTTGTGTCCATACCACCATTGTACTAGAGCATCATTTGTACCAGCATACATAGAAATAGAATGTATCCAAGAACTTGGAGCACCATTTGCCCAGAACATTGTTGGAACTTCCATGTTATTAAATAAGTATAACATAGCAACCCCTAAGAATGTAGCAATATAGTACCATACAGATACATATAAAGTTCTTTCTCTTCTAATTCCTATTAAACCAAAAATAGATACACCCCATAGTACCCACCATAAAACAACTAAAATATCTAGTGGCCATTCTAATTCAGCATACTCTTTTGAAGTAGTAATACCTGAAATTAAAGTAACAACTGCTAATAAAATTGTTATAAAGTAAAGAACGAAGTGTAACTTAGCTACACCCATTAAAAATGGTGATTCTTTTAAAGATACCTTTAAAACTCTTTGTCCTACATAGTACCATGTAGCGAAAATTCCACTTAGTGTAAATCCAAATGCCACACCATTTGTGTGTAATGGTCTTAATCTACTAAATGTACCATATTCCCCTGCAAGATTACTCAAACTTGGGAATGCAAGTTCAAATGCGATGATAACACCGACAGTCATACCAATAATTCCGAATAGAATTGTTGCAAAAGTAAATGCTTTTGCAATTGAATAATCATATTCAATAGTAGTATTGTTTTGCATTATATTTCTCCTTTTATTTTAAGCAAAGAAAGACACTCTAAAAACATCATATTTTTAGAATATCTAACACTGTAATGCAATTCTAGTTTAAATTTTATTAATCTATGCTGAATAAGCATAATTTAATAACATAATCTTAAAATTTTATTTTAATTTAAGTAATAAAAATAACACCTATCTTAATTACTCATAGTTAATCTAATTTTAAGAAATGTAATAATATAATGTTGTATTAATATCTAGGAGTTTATTATGAATAAATTTATAAAATTATCAATTATTATTTTAAGTGCAACAATATTTTTTACAGGGTGTAATCAAAACACTATTGTAATACCTAAGGAAAAGGCAAGTACAAATACTGTAAATATTACATTAAATGATGCTATTTTATCTTTAGCTAATCAGCTATCTCAAAATAATAAACTTCAAGCAAATGATACAGGTACAATAACACTTACATCTTTTGTTGATTTAAAAAAATTAAATCAAACAAGTCAATTTGGTAGAGTATTAGGTGAATCATTATTTTCTGAATTATTCATAAGAGGATTTAATGTAACTGATTTTAGAGGTCAAAATGCTATTTCAGTAAATAAATCTGGTGAATTTTTTATAACTAGAAACATAAGTAAACTTGCAAGTGAAGTTTCAAATACATATGTATTAGTAGGAACTTACTCTAAAATAGACCAAAATGTAATAATAAATGCAAGAATTTTAGATAATAAAACAGGAAAAATTGTAACAAGTGCAAGAGCAATGTATGCTAATGATGACTGTAGTTTATTTGGTTCATGTAATAATATAAGAAGAAAAATCAAAATTGTTCCTGAAGCAAAAATGCAAATAGTTTCTTCAAATAATGTACATCAAAAAATTAAATTTTAATAGATTTATAACTCTTTAAATACATCTTTGTTAAAATACCTTTTAAAGGTATTATGCATGATAAAAAAATTTATTTATTTAACTATTATTTCAATCTTATTTATTTCTTGTTCTGCTAGTTCAAATAAACATATAAATAAAAAGTACAGAGTTTCTGGATTTTCATTTCTAGCAAATAATCATTTTGATGATTTAAATAATGCAGTTATGGAACTTGCTAATCAATTATTATTAAATATAAAATCATCAAATCAAAAAAATAATCAATTTACTGTATTAACATTTGTAAATTTAAATAATTTTAAATCAACATCTAATTTTGGAAGAGTAATAAGTGAAACTCTTATTAATGAATTACATACTAGACATTTTAAAGTTATTGATTTTAGAACACAAAATGATTTAAGTGTAAATAGTGATGGTGAGTTTATTTTAACAAGAGATTCAGACAAACTAAAAGATGAAATACCACAATCTATGTTAATTACTGGAACTTATTCATTAATAAACGAAAATCAACTTGTACTAAATGCAAGAATTGTTGATAATTTTACTTCTGAAGTTTTATCTACTGGAAAAGTAATTTATACTTATGAAAACTGTAAAATTATGGATATTTGTTTTGATAAGAAAAAATCTATCACAACTATGCCTGTAGAAAAAGATAAGTAATATGATAAAATTTTTATTCTTAATTACTATATCAATATTTTTTATATCATGTGCAAATGTACCAACATATACATCTAAAGTAAAAAAATACTTTGTAAATCCAAGTACAACTATAGATTTTAAGGATATTACTTATGATTTAACATCAAAGCTATGCTCTAAACTAAAAAATGAAGATATTATATATATAACAGACTTTGTAAATGAAGAAAATCTAAAAAACAAATCAAAACTTGGTTTTTTATTGGCAAATCAAACAAAAGTAAATATTCAAGATGAACAATGTGTTCCTAATATTTTAATACAAGATTTACAATTAGCAAATGCTATGAAAGTAAGCTATAATGGTTCTAGAATATTAAGTAGAGATATAGATGAAATAAAAGTAAAAACAATAGATGAAGAGAAAAAAATACTTACAGGTTCTTATATAATAACAACAAATCAAATAATATTATTTTTAAAATTAGTAAATCTAAATGATGGAACTACTATAGCTTCTACCACAACTACAAGAATATTAAATGATGAGTTTAAACAACTTGAAGGATTAAAAACATCAAAAGAGGTAAAAAAAGAAAATAAAAATCATATTTATAAACCTTTACATTTATAAATATGATTTTATAACAACTCTTTTAACATTAGGTTATAAGTTGTTTCACCTCTAAATTCATTTTTATTTATTGTTGCATTAAAATTTATAATCTCTCCAATTTTTAAATCTTTTGCATCTTGAAAAATAAGTAAATCAATATTAACTATTCCATTTGATATAGTTAATTTTCTAAATTGTTTATTAGTTCCCATATATTGAATATTTAATATTTTTATATCTTTAAAATTAAATACAGGTAATGAGTTTTCTAATCCAAATGGTCTAAAATAATTTACTGTATCAAATAATTTATTATTTACATCATTTAGTTCAATTTGACATAATGCATGATTTGTGATAATTTTATCTTCATTTGGTATCTCTTTTATTGCATTATTTACTGCAATTTTAAAATCATTTAACTTACTATTTTCTACTAGTAAACCAGCTGCTCCTTTATGTCCACCATATCCTATAGTATAATCTTTAACTTTTGTAATTAAATCATATAAATTTATATTTGCAACACTTCTTGCACTAGCTTTTGCTTTTTGTTCATCTGTATGAAATACAAAAGCTGGTTTTTTAAACTTATCACAAAGTTTTGAAGCTACTATTCCTACTATACCTTCATTCCAATCATCACTTGAAACTACTATTACCTCATCATTTTGATCTACTTGTATTTTTGCTTGTTCATATATACTTTGTTGTTCTTGCTTTCTTCTTTCATTTAACTCTATTAAATAATCTAATAATTCATTTGCTTCAAATGTATCATATGAAAGTAAAAATTCTAATGCAATACTAGCATCTTCCATTCTTCCTGCACAATTTATAAGTGGAGCTATTTTAAAGCCAATATCTTCTTCTGTTATGATATTTGAAAATCCAAATCTTTCTCTTAGAGCTACAAATGCTGGTCTTTGTGATTTACTTAAGAAATCAAGTCCTCTTTTTACTATTGTTTGATTTAAACTAATCATAGGCATAATATCTGCAATAATTGCAATAGTTAAAAAATCAAATAATTCCATTAGGTTATATTTTAAACCTAACTCTTTTTTGATACTAGCACATAAATACCAAGCTACATGAGCACCACAAATCTCACTAAAAGGAAATTCACAATCACTTTGCTTTGGATTTATAATAGCATAAGCATCAGGCAAAGTAGTACCAACTGTATGGTGATCTGTAATTATTAAATCTAAACCTCGCTCTTTACATATATTTGCTGGTTCAATTGCACTTATACCATTATCTACAGTTATAATTATTCCATCATATACCATATCTAATATAGCTTCACTTACTCCATAACCATGTTCAAATCTATTTGGTATTATATAATTTACCTCAACACCTAAAGCTTTATTAAAAAATTCTACCATAATAGCCGTAGAGTTTACACCATCTGCATCATAATCTCCAATAATATTTATTGTTTCATCATTTTTAAGTGCAGTTATTATTCTACTTGTTGCTTTTTTCATATCTTTAAATGAATCAGGCTGAGGCATATCTTTTAATGCTTTATATTTATCATCTTTTACTCTGTTGTATAATTCTTCTTTAATTTGTGCTATATTTAATTTTTTCATTAAAGTGATTATAACATAATTTTTTGCTATAATTTATGATAAAATAAAATTAGGAATTCAAATGAATTTAGAAAATACTGACAAACAATATGTATTAAATACATATGCAAGAAACTATGTAAACTTCACAAAAGGTCAAAATGCAACATTATTTGATGATAAAGGAATCAATTATATTGATTTTACATCTGGAATTGGTGTAGTTAGTGTAGGTCATGCAAATAAAAGAGTAGCAGATGCTATTTATAATCAAGTATCTAGTGTAACTCATATATCAAACCTATATGCTATAGAACCTCAAACACTTTTAGCTAAAAAAGTAGTTGAACTAAGTGGATATGATATGGGATGTTTTTTTGCAAATAGTGGAGCTGAAGCAAATGAAGGTGCTATTAAGATTGCTAGAAAATATGGTTATGAAAAATTTGATAATAAAAGATTTAAAGTTGTTACTTTAGAAAATTCATTTCATGGAAGAACAATAACAACTGTAAAAGCAAGTGGTCAAAAATCTATGCACAAAGATAGTTTTTCACCATACCCTGATGGTTTCTCTTTTGATGCAAGTATAAAAGATGTATATGATTCAATAGATGACCAAACTGTTGCTGTTATGATTGAGCTTGTTCAAGGTGAAGGTGGTGTACAACCACTTCCAAGACAAGATGTACAAGAATTAGCACAATACTTAAACCAAAATGATATTTTACTTATTGTTGATGAAGTACAAACAGGAGCATATAGAACTGGTGAATTTTTAGCCTCAAATTTATATGATATAGAACCTGATATTATTACAATGGCAAAAGGTATTGGTGGTGGAGTTCCTATTGGGATTGTTCTTACTAAACACAAAGATTTATTAGTACCTGGTGATCATGGTAGTACCTTTGGTGGAAATTATTTAAGTACAAGAGCAGCACTTGAAGTTTGTAATATACTTGAAGATCTTAAAAAAAGTGGTCAATTACACTCAACAATTCAATACTTTAATACTAAATTTGATAATTTTTATGATAATCATAAAGATATATTTACAAGTAAAGTTGGTCTTGCACTTATGAAAGGTCTTAGAGTAAAAGATGCCAATACTTTAAATACTATTGTACAAAAAGGTTTTGAAGAGGGTGTATTAGTTTTAAAAGCTGGTCAAAATACTTTAAGATTTTTACCACCACTTACAATCTCAAACAGTGAAATTGATTTAGGTTTCCAAAGATTAGAAAATGCACTTAAAAATATTTAGTTCTTTATTTGTATTTTGTGCTTTAAGTACATCTGTATATGCAAATACAAATATATTATCTAAAACTCAAAATAATATTTTAGATTTAACTACTAAAAAAGCAAATGAAGATGTATCTAAACTATCTAAAGATTGGATAGATCAAGGTGCTATTTCATATACTTATTCTTATAGTAAAACAGATAATTCGAACTTACCTAGTTCAAGAATGTCAATACTTAGTATCAACCAGTCTATCTTTCGTAGTGGTGGAATATACTATGCTATAAAATATGCTTCAAATGTAAATGAAGATAGTAAATTATCTTTAAAAGTACAAAAACAAAATTTGATAATTCAAACTTTAAATACAGTTTACAATATAAAAAAATTAGATCTTCAAATACAAAAACAAAAGCTATCTTTAAAAAATGCACAAATAGACTATGAAACAAAAAAAGAGTCAGTATTTAATGGTCTTCTTGATATGTCATTTTTAAACAATGCAATGCTTGTTAAAAATCAACTAAAAATATCATTGTTAGATTTAGAATTTGCCAAAAAGAATAGTATTAATAACTTAAGTACATTAAGTGATTTATCATATGATAAAATACCTCTTCCTAAACTAAACTTAATACAAAAAGATAACTTTGAAAAAGAAAATATAAATATTCAAAAAGCAAATATAAATATCAAAAAACAAAAATCTCTTAGTGGACTTTCAAATGCACAATATTTACCTAAGATTGTAGCAAATGCAAGTAAAACTATTAATCATACAATGGATACTGATTCATATAAATATGGATTTAATGTTATTATTCCTATAGATTTTAAAACATCAAATGCACTACAAAGTAACAAAATAGCTGTATTACAAGAAAAAGAAAATAAAAAACTAATCAAGCAAAAAGAAGAAATATTTTTCGCTTCAAAAGAATTGGAAATAAATACTATTTCTAAAAAAATAGCTCTTACGAAACAAAATATAAAAGCATATAATGAACTACTAAGTCAAATAAAAGAACAATACAATGCAGGATTAAAAACTAAAAATGATGTAGATGTATTGAATAATTCAAAACAAAGTGAAGAATTAAGTGTAAAAATATATGAAATAGACAAACAACTAAAACTTCTTGAACTATATAATAGGATAAATAATGACAAAATTTAGTAAATATTTTGATGATTGGTTATATAGTACTGATGGTTATTATAGTAACTATAAAGATATAGGTAAAGATGGAGATTTTTATACAGCTGTATCAACTAGTGCTTTTTTTGGTGGAAGTATTGCAAAAAGGATTATAGATACAATTGAAAGTGGATTTATACCAAAAAGTACTACAATTGTTGAAGTTGGAGCGCATCATGGGTACTTGATGGCAGATATAATTCAGTTTATTTATACTCTTAGACCAAAACTTTTAGATACTCTTACATTTGCAATAGTTGAAAGATATGAACATTTAAGAATAAAACAAAAAGCCTACCTAGAAGAATGTTATGGGGATGCTATTAATTTCAAACATTATAATAGTATTGAAGAGTTTAAATCAAAACATGCAATTATTGTAGCAAATGAAATATTTGATGCATTTACTTGTGATATGGTTTATACTACAAAAGAAGATGAATTACAACTAGCCTTTGTAAATAATCATAAAATTGAATTTAAAAAATGTGAAGATTCTAGAATAATAAATCTTTGTGAGAAATACAAAATCACAAAAGGTGAAGTAGCACTAGGATATGAAGAGTTTGCAAAAACACTTGATACAAATATAAACAAATATGAATTTATAACATTTGATTATGGTGAAAAATATCCAAGAAATGATTATTCATGTAGAGTATATGAAAAGCATAATGTATATCCTATATTTGATGAAGATATAGATTTACAAAAACTATATAAAAACTCAGACATAACTTATGATGTAAACTTTGGACATCTAATAGATAGCTTTGAATCAAATAATGCAAAATGTGAAAAATATGAAACACAACTTAAAGCATTAGTTGATTTTGGAATAATTGAATTACTAGAGATGTTACATAAAAATACAGATGAGAAAACATACCTAAGTGCTGCAAATCAAGTAAAAACTTTACTAGAACCAACTGGTATGGGTGATAGATTTAAAGTAGCCATTTTTAGGAAAGAAAATATATAATATAGGAAAATAAATGAATAAAAATATATCAATAATAATACTTGCTGCTGGTAAAGGTAGCCGAATGAAATCTACTCTACCAAAAGTTTTACATAAAATATCTGGATTTGAAATGCTATATTATAGTATAAAAGAAGCTAGTAAACTAAGTGATGATATCCATGTAGTGCTTTACCATCAAGCCGAACTTGTAAAAACTACTATGGAGAAATACTTTACAAATATTAACTTTACTATTCAAGATCATGAAA
>Ga0256843_1001328_pt1 | contig 19632 bp, 16 predicted proteins | sample AlvinellametaG_FD_191572 | JGI IMG/M metagenome (GOLD analysis project Ga0256843, IMG submission 191572) | Pompeii worm associated microbial communities from hydrothermal vent at the East Pacific Rise, Pacific Ocean - Alvinella | ecosystem: Host-associated > Annelida > Integument > Unclassified ... | reverse complement strand
TCCGCTTTAAAAAGATCCCTTTCGGATCAGTCGTCAAACACCTTGCACACATCCTCAACCTGGAAAATATACCGTTTGAAGAAGAGGCTCTGGGTATCCTGACAAGAGCGGGTAACGGCTCCCTGCGCGACACCCTAACCCTGCTCGATCAGGCAATCATCTACTCTAAAAATTATGTCGATGCCAAAAGTGTCGCAGCGATGCTCGGCGTACTCGATCCGGAGATTTTAAGTACCCTCTTTGACGACATCCTCTCTCAAAACAGAGATGCAGTCATCGAAACTCTCAAAGAGTTGGAAAACTATGAAGCGGAAGTGGTGATAGACGAGCTTATCTCCTATCTCAAAGAGCGTTTTTTTGCGGGGGATCCGAGATTTTCCACAATGCTGAGTGAGCGTTTTTTCAAAATTCTCAGCGAATCGAAAAAACTCCTCTTCATCAACGCCGACTCCTCTTTTGTTTTGACACTGCTCTTTTTCAAGATGATCGAAGCAACCAAAATCAAAGAGGTCGATGAGATGATCGAACAACTTGAAGAAAAGATTGCAAACAAAACACAACAAGTACAACCACCACAACAAAATATAACACCTGTAGCAACACCTAAACAAACAAACACACCATCAACACCACAACAAACACAGCCAAAACCTCAGCCACCGGCACCGGCACCACAAAACGACCCGGGTGACGTAAAATTTAAACTTCTACTGGAAAAACTCTACGACAGAAACATCGAACTGGGAGAGTGCTTTCAAAGAAGTATCTCTTTTCTCTCTTTCGAAGGCGATACATTGACCATGATGTCCTGTGCCGATGAAAACTGTAAAAAACTGCTTAGACTCAGCTCCGGTATCATCAAACACTTCGTCAAAGATAGCTTCGGTTACAATACAAAAATCGCTATGAAACCGTGTGACAAGAGCGAAGAAGAGTTACAACAAACACAAAACAGAGAAGAAGCACCGCAACACAAAACAGAACCTTCTCAACCGGAACCTCCGGTAGAAAATGCAAATCCAGCAGACAGTTGTATCGCAACACAAACGGTGGGCAGTAGTGAAGATAAAGAGATAGACGGGGAGAATATTTTAGAAAATCCTTTTGTCAAAAAGGCTGGAGAGCTCTTCGAGCCCTCCAGGATTATTGTAAAGTCTAAGATTTAGTTAGGATTTACACAAGTAACGAAGTATTTATCCTCATCAGCTTCCGGTGCTTCACTATAATAAGGAACAGTCGTTTGACCATTTGGATTTAAGTGTACCGCATAATGTGTACCGGCATTTGCACCCGGGGTACTTGTCCATATTACTGTCGGCTTAAGATTTTCAGGATCTTTCAAACCTGTCGTTCCATCAAGATATGTAATCGTTCTGGCTTCTGCTAATGTTGGAAGTCTCCATCCTGCTCCAAATTTTTGACAATATGCAGCAGCAGTAATATCATTCCCTGTTGCTCCGGTCATAGGAAATCTAAATTGATTTGAATGTCCGGGATTGATTATATCTTTATCATAAGTATATATAGGTGTCCAATTTAAACCTGTAACAATATCAGCTGAACCGGTTACATTTTTAGTTGTACCGTTATCATCAACACTTAACGGTAAATCATCAACCATATGTTTTTTTTCTATACTTTCACCCTTCATACAAATAACTTTACGTTGTGTATTTAAATCAGCTTTTGCACTTTGTCCAACAATATTATCCGTATAATATGCGATATACTGATCTGCTGCCCATGAAGCAGATGTACCGTCAGTTGGTCGCAATCCTGTCGTCAATAAATCTTTAGGAGATGGTAACGTTTGATTTTTATCTGCACAAAATTGTACTGCCTGCGCATATGTCTTATCCAAAGCAGCATCACCAACCTGTCTGGCATCAGGATTTACATCCCATACATTAGAGTTTGCCTGAACAGATATCAACCCTGCAGTGTCAAGTACCTCGTTTGGATATTGATATGGTATATATGTTGCAGTATTTTGTCCACCGGAACTGTTAGTTGTTCCACCTGAACTTGACGATGCACCACCGGAGCTTGTCGCTCCACCGGAACTTGATGACGCGCCACCTGAACTACTACTTGTTGATCCGCCGGTAGAACTAGTTCCACCGCCACCTCCGCCACCACATCCGGAGAAAATAATCGCACCTGCTACTAAAGAGAGAAAAATCGTTTTTTTCATAAAAGTCCTTTATTAAGTTTTGTTGTATTGTACTATCGTCCAAAAGTGAGCATATTTTACTCCCTTTTTTCTTAATAGGAAATATAATTAAATTATTTTAGGGTCAAGATAACTTTAGAGGATTTTTTCTGAAGATTTGCAATAATAATTTGTACAAATCTTCACTTCTATGATTGAACCTAAACTCACACTCTTTGAGATGTAGATTGAAGCTCTTTTTATCAATCCCTCTACTTAACTAATCTTATTTTGGCATAACTCCAGAAAGATTCTATTCCGTTGATATGAGATTTACCTCGAACAAACTCATTCTTACCGTGATGTACTCTAAAATGTTTATCGTAACCAATATCTACCGGTCCATCATAGCCTCTCCAGCCATCGGAGTGAATTACACTGTCGATATCCACTCGTCCCCGTATAACGCCCTGTAATGGGGCAGCATTTACATCGGAAACAATTTCAGTATAGACTTTGCCTTCTCTTTTTAAAAGACCAAAAACGATGGTTTTACCATAAGCACCTCTACCTCTTTTGCCTTTGATACGTCTGGCTCCGCAATAACTTTCATCTACTTCTATCTCTCCTGAGAGAGGAGAGTTTTCTTCACAAATCAGTACAATTCTTTCTTTAAAAGCCTTGTAATATTTATTGATCGTATTACGACTCAGACCTGTAATATTTGCTGTTTGATCCGCTTCTAAATCAAGAGAAAACAGCTTTACTATCTCTCTAAATTTATACTCTGAAATTCTTGAGGGGTAGACACACTTGTTTTTCATCGGTATTATGGTACTTTCCGGACACTTTATACCTCGTTAAGTTGTCTTGACCCTTTTTAAATTGACGGGTCGATTTGAATAGATACAACAACAGGTAAAACAGCAGATAGAGAATAACAGCGCTTGAAACCAACGCCAAAAATACAAGCAGCAAAGCAGTAGACCACTATCGGGTAGATAAACCGAAAAAGCAATAAAAATAATTGATGTCAAAAAAAAATTGAGTTTGAAAAAGAGTGAAAAATGGTCATTTTGAAAATCGACTTTTACTATCATTTTCCTTAAATTTAAATATTAATCTAATGTGGTTATGCATTCTTTATCTTATGCTTGGAAGAAATATTTTATACTACTGAGATAATACAGGATAGCCTGTTAAATAGGTATTTTAAAAGCAAGCATTTGATAAAATAATTATAAAGTAATAACAAAAATGGAAGTTTGTTTTCTTTGTTTTAATAACTCTAAAAAGAAAAAAATAATGAAAATCGATTTTAACAAAGCATTAAATTATACACTATTAGCATATGCACTTTTACTTCCAATTTCAAGAGCTGCTGTTGTATTACTTACTATATTTGCAATGCTTTTTTGGATTTTAGAAGGTAATTTAAAACAAAAACTACAAAAAATCACAGAATGTAAATTCATAATAGCCATTTTGATATTTATTATTTATAGTTTTATAACGCTTTTATGGGTGGAAGATAGAAATATATCACATGCAATAGAATATATTCGAAAATATTGGTATTTATTAATCATCATTCCTATTTATACATCTATGAATAAAAAAAATTTGATAAAAGTAATTTATCTATTTTTAACAGGTTTGACAATCAGTGCCTTCCTTTCAGCAGGAATGTACTTCCACTTCTGGGAATTAAAAGAGGTTACACCAGGAAGCTATTCTCCTTTTATGCATCATGTTATGCTTAGCTTTTTTCTTTGTTTCGGTGCTTTATTATTAGTGATTCTGGTAATTGACTCTCCACCAAAGAACCGGAATTTTTTCTATCTTCTCTTTATATCATTTACAATAATATCAGGAATATTATTTATAGGAATTGGGAGAACCGGTCAAGTTATTTTTATATTTATTCTTTTAGTCTTACTTTATAAACATTTTAAAAACTCAAAAAAAATATTTATCGGTATTACCTTATTTTTGATTGCTTTTTTAATTTCTCTTTACTATTTAAACGACAGATTTCAGACAAGAGTTAATTTAGTCGTTAATGATATAGAACAAATTACAAAATATAACAAGTATTGCAACTCGATTGGAGGAAGGGTCTTTACCTGGAAAATTACAGAAGAAATAATTAAAGATCATCCATTCATTGGTCTGGGTATAGGAGATCATCTTGAATATCTGCGAAAAAGAATCACCAGCGACCAGGAATATTCCCGATGCGGCAATAAAAACATGCTTCACCACTTCCACGGACAATACATCGAAATAGCCTCTCAAAGTGGTATAATTGGAGTATTATTGTTTTTATATATTTTTTATACTTTGATGAAAGTAAAAATAGCAAACCCTTTATATAACGATATAAAACTTTTAGTACTACTATCATTTTTACTTTTTTTCATAGTTGATATGCCGTTTAGAAGACAATTTTCCCTGGCACTTTTTGCTCTTTTCAGCGCCATGGTTATACGATTTGCAAAAATATACGGAAATGAAAGTAATAAAAACAATATATGATAAATATTAACATAAATCAAAATTTTCCGGATTTTGAAAAATTTGCGCAAACCATAAAGCAAAAATTCGAAAAAAACGGTGAAATTATCGCAGACAATAGAAATATCATTAAAATTCTGGAATACAATCAGCAAAAAGTTGTTGTCAAATCATTTAAAATACCGAACCCTGTTAACAGGTTTGCATACCGTTTTTTGAGAAAGTCAAAAGCTAAAAGATCTTTTTTAAATGCACAAAAATTGATTGACTTAAATATAAACACACCCTTACCTATAGCATATGTTGAATATTTTCAACCCCTTCTGAAAGAAAGTTTTTATATCAGTGAATATTTTGATTACGACTTTGAAATCAGAGCTGTTTTAAAAAATGAAAATTTTAAAAACAGAGAAAAAATATTTAAATCATTTATCTCTTTTACTTATTCCTTGCATCAAAAAGGGGTTTACCATATAGACTATTCTCCAGGCAATATTTTGGTAAAAATAAAAAACAACCAATATCATTTTTCCATCGTAGATATTAATCGTATGAAATTTATTAAATACAATAATGCACTACGTTTTAAAAATCTCTCACGTTTTTCTGCTACAGAAAAAGATACAACATTTTTTGCCAGAGAGTATGCAAAGATTGCAAATATAAACGAAACATATGCACTTGAAAAACTTTTCTATTATCATAATAAACATCAGAAATATATTGAAAATAAAAAAAGGTTAAAAAAATTAATATGAGCAAACAGAAAACAAAATTTCAATCGGTTCTTGAAGCCACATTGAAACTGGCTCTTTATTGGTTATACGGAGTAACACTTCTAAGCCTTTTTCGTATTACAATGATTGCTATCTATCACAATAAAATTACAAGTGAAAATCCTGATTTTTTACAGACCCTTGTTACAGGATTTACATTTGACACCAATGTTGTAACATATTTTCTATTAATACCATTTCTACTTAATTTAACACTTTTTACACCAAAAAGAGAGATTATACTTTCTAAAACCCGACTCTTCTTTATAATTTTTTTTACTGTGATAACACTCTTTTTATCCATTATCACTATCACTTATTTCAAAGAATATGACAATCAGTTTAATTACAATCTTTTTGAGGGATTATATGATGACAAAGTTGCTATTGCAAAAACCATTATAGATTCATATAATCCCCTATTGAGTCTGACTATTTTCGTTTTTTTTCTTTTAATTAGCGCTATGATTATAAAAAGGATTGAAAAGTTTAAAATAAATCTTGACTCTGTAAATTCTTTAAACATATTTAATAAGATCATTTTACTAACAACAATAGTACTTTTATTTATTTTTGCACTAAGAGGAGCAATAGGTTTTGATCGTCCGGCAATGAGAAAATGGGCCTATGTTACCAAAGACAACTTTCTGAATAAAACAATTATAAACCCTGTAAAATCATTAATATATGCTTATAAAGATTACAAATATCTCCATAATATCGATAAAACAAATCCTTATTTATCCAAAAACAAAAATATTGAAACCGTTATGAAAGAGGTTTACCAGCCAAATAGCAACCAAAAGCCCTCTCTCAAAAATATTATCACCAAAAGTGTTCAGAAAGGTTCTTTACTTAGTCCTGATCATATTATTCTGGTTGTTATGGAAAGCTACGATTCCTGGCCACTCCAAGATAAATTCAAAGACCTTCATATAAGCGATAACTTAAGAGAAATAGCAAAAAGAGGAGTACATTTCAAATCTTTTTTGCCGGGAAGTCCAAATACAATGAACTCTCTCGCTTCCATCATATCCGGCATACCCTATGCAGGAGTAAATATCAGCCGTTTAAAAGCTTCCGGCAAAGCGGAAACAACGTCAATTTTCGAACAATTTAAAAAGCTTGGATACTCGACATACTTTTTCTATGGTGGTTTAAGCTCCTGGCAAAACGTTGGGAACTTCGTCAAAACACAAGGAGCTGAGCATATTATGACTTCTATCGATATAGATGATAATATATCAGAAAACATCTGGGGCGTTGATGATAGTAAACTCTTTAAACTTGTAACAGATACTCTGCAAGATAAAAAGAAAAGTTTCAGCATCATTATGACAACTTCATACCATCCGCCATATACCGTTGACGTTTATAAATACGGCTATAAATATCATAGTAAAAATGATTACCCATTAAAATATCAAAAACTTTATGATGGTTCTTTAAAACCATATGTTCTCGGTCATTTATGGTACAGCGATCAAGTTCTAGGTACTTTTGTACGAAATTTCCAGCAAAAAAACCCTAATACTCTTTTCGCATTTACAGGAGATCATTATAGTCGCCGATACTTTAATGCAAAACCGAATCTTTATGAGTCATCTTCAGTTCCATTTATATTGTATGGATGTCAAATAGAAAAAAAAATAAAAAAGAGCAATGCTACAGGTAATCATATAAATATTATGCCTACACTTTTAGAACTTGTTGCACCAAAAGGATTTATATATTATTCCTTTGCTACCCCTATGATACAAAGAAATAAAAATGATCTGACTGTCACTTACAAAAAAGCAATGAAAGGCAATACAGTTTATGAATTTCTTTCAGGAAATACACTAAAATTATTTGATATAAATAAAACCAGAATCATTAATTTATCAGATCCGAAATATCTAAACAGCCCCCATAAAGAAATCCATATAAAATATAAAAATCTTATGGCAATTTACTGGCACGCAACAATTAAAGGAATAAAATAGTAACTTAACTGTGAAAAAATTTCCAATATCCAAGTTCTTTACGCAGTTTGAAATTTCTCAAAATATTCAATGGCTTTTTTTGAGGAGGTTTCAACCTCCCTTCCAACATTTCATCGACCGCATCCAGAACCCTGCTGCTCGATTTGCCATCACGGTAAGGATGTATTTTTGAAACACTATTTAAAATCGTTTCATAATTTATCTCCGGATTTTTCAATATATCCAATATTTTCTCTTCCAACATATCAAGCTGCCTGACATTGATAATAGCAGGCTCTTCTTTCTCTGTCTGAAAAGTAACAACCGGTTTAAGTTGCGTCAGAAACTCATAAACAATAGAAGAAGTATCACAAAGCATCAGATCTGACTCTCTGAAAGCTCCATACAGTTGTGTTGCATCTACAAATTGTACCCCCTCATATGTTTCCAACATCCGGTAAGAAGCTACAATTTCTTTATTCATTTTTGGATGTAATGTAATATACCAGTTAAAATCATATTTTTTTATCATATATTCAACAAAAGGTCGAAGTTCCCGGGCTTTTGAAAATCTGGGACTGAAAGTAGAAGCAAAAAAGATTGTTTTACGTTTTTTTTCCTCTTTTTGAAAACTATAACAGAAAAGGGGATCAAGTTTACACCATCCCGTTTCAACAACACTAAAATAACCATATTCTCTGGCCAATTCCTGAAATTTTTGTGTAGATTCAGGACCCTGTGTACAATAAAGATCAAACATACCCCTGATAATATAATGGTAAATTTGACCATCTTTTCGCGTTTTATTACCAGGTAAACCGTGAAACACTTCCACTTTCAAACCTGGAATAAAAGACGGAACTACATTTCCAGGTACAAATACAGCATGCGGATTATAGGAAATTACCTCTTCTATACTTGGAATTCGAACTTCATCTTTATTCAACTTCTCATAAGTGATCTCATCTCCATACAAAAACCACTTGACTTCATCTCCTCTTCTACGTATTTCCTCCTGTAAGGGTCGTAAAATAGGAAAACTGTAATCCTGCGATATAAAAAACAGAAATCTCTTTTTTTTCAATAAATACCTTGTACAAAACTTATTCTCATATCTATAATACAATATCATGACTTTAAAATCTAATGCCTATAATTCATCAACAATTTAATTTTAAATGATACAATTAATCCCAAATTATAAAACAGGACAAAAAAGCTTTGAATAAAAACTTAAAAATTTTTTTTAATAGATTTATGCCCTATTTTAAAGATTATAAAAAAGAGTTCATTATCTCCTTTACAGGAATGTTTATGGCAGCAGGTGGCGCAGCACTTTCAGCCTACATTATCAAACCTGTACTAGATCGGATTTTCATCGAAAAAAACGAGCAAATGCTCTATATACTCCCCTTTACACTCATCCTGATCTATACATTTAAAAGTATCGGAAAATATCTCCAGATCTATTATGCATCCTATATCGGTCTCGATATTGTCACCAGACTGCGAGACAGGATGCTGGGAAAGATTATCTCCTTCGAGATGGATTTTTTCCACAGGCAGAGAAGCGGAGAACTGATTAGCCGGACGGTTAACGATGTTGAGCGTATCAAGCTGGTTGTTTCAAACATGATACCGCATCTTCTCAGAGAAGCGCTGACGATTGTTATTTTACTAGGATATATTTTCTATCTTAATCCTATTATGGCACTTATGTCTATCATCTTTCTGCCGCTTGCCGCAAAACCCCTCTCAACGCTTGCCAAAAAGATGAAAGCCCTCTCGTTCAGCCTCCAGGAGAAGATTTCAGATCTGACTTCAAGGCTGAGTGAAATGTTCAACAATATCGAAATGATCAAAGCAAACGGTGTAGAGAAGTATGAACTACAGCGCTTCAAAGAAGAGAACCATCTCATCAACAAACTGGGACGCAAAGCGGTACGCACTACGGAGATGGTCAGCCCAATGATGGAAATACTAGGAAGTTTTGCCGCCGCACTGATTATCTTCTACGGTGGAAAGCAGGTCATCGCCGGCGATATGAGTGTCGGAAGTTTCTTCTCTTTTCTAACAGCGCTTTTTATGCTTTACACACCGATCAAAACCGTATCCAGACTCTACAACCAGCTGCAGGATGCAGTTGCTGCCAGTGAACGTATTTTCTCCATTATTGACAGGAATCCTACCATAAAGGACGGGGAAATACCCTTAGATGAAGAGATAGCAAAGATCACATTCAAGGATGTATCCCTCTCCTACGACGACAAACCGGCATTGCAGCATATCGATATCAAAGCCAACAGAGGTGAAAAGATCGCACTCGTCGGAAACAGCGGCGGCGGTAAAAGCTCTATCGTCAACCTGTTGCTGCGCTTTTACGATCCCGACAGCGGTACTATTATGTTTAACAATTATGATATCAGAAATATCACGATGCAGAGTCTCAGAGAGTCGATCTCGATCGTTACACAGCGTGTCTATATCCTCAAAGATACCATCGCCAACAATGTTGCCTATGGCAGAAAAATGGATGAAGAGAAAGTGATCTCCTCTCTTAAACAGGCAAATGCCTGGGAATTCGTCAATGAACTCCCGCAGGGGATTCATACACCGATCAATGAATTCGGAACCAACCTTTCAGGCGGACAGCGACAGCGTATTGCCATTGCCCGTGCTATTTACAGAGATCCACAAATCTTTATCTTCGATGAAGCCACCAGTGCTCTCGATACCAAAAGTGAAGCGAAAATCACCCAAGCACTGGAAAACATTGCAAAAGACAAAATCGTCTTTATCATCGCACACCGCCTCAAAACCATTGAAAATGCAGATAAAATAATCGTCCTCAAAGAAGGGAAAATCGTATGTGAGGGGACACATAAAGCCCTGCTGGAAAGTTGCGAAGAGTTCAAACATCTGCATGGCTTGACACAGAAGGAGTCGTAAATGGCTATTCCATTCCATTCGAAAATCAGACGTAAGCTGCGCACACTGTTCAATGTAGTTCTAGGAAAACTCCTGACACCGAAGCAGGAAACAGAAAAACTTGATCCTGAAAAAATCAAAAAAATCCTACTCATACGGCTCAATTACCGTATCGGCAATATCATTTTCATGACACCACTGATCAGAGCACTCGAACAAAAGCTTCCCAATGCACGTATCGATTTGCTTGTGGGGGCGTCATTTACCAAGCCTATCGTAGAGAAGATACCAAACATTCATGAAGTCTATCCAGTTCCCAGATCCCTACTGAAACATCCGCTGGCATTTTACCGTTTTATCAAAATGCTCAACCAAAACAAATATGATCTTATCATCTCCCCCACTTCCGGATCGGTCAGCGCGAACATTGCCACTTTTCTGATCCAGGCACCTTACAAGCTGGGAATATCCAAACCCAATACCTGGCTGCCTTTCAATATTACCGTTCCTTTTCCCGGGCATACAAAACATGAAGCACTTAAACCTCTTGCTGTAATGCAGGCATTTTCCGGAAAGCATCCGGAATATAAACCTTATCTCGATATTGTCATTACAAAAGAAGAAAAGGAAAAAGGAAAAGCACTTCTCATAGAGAAACTCGGTACAAAAGAACAAACATCTATTATTGTCGGACTCTTCCGGGATGCAAGAAATGAGAAAAAAATCTCCGATGCCTGGTGGAAAGATTTTGTCAAAGAGGTGCAAAATATCAATCCGGATATCCGCTTTATCGATATACTGGCACCGCATGAAACAACAGCACTGACCAAAAATATGTCCCACATTGCATCCAAAAATCTCAGAGATCTAGCGGCAATCTTCTCGGCACTCGATGCTTTTGTCTGTGCAGATACCGGACCGATGCATCTGGCTTCCGCTTCGCTGACACCGACCATTGCACTCTTCAATGCCACCGATCCCTCATACTACGGACCGCTAGGAACAAAAGACAAAACGGTCCAGATCAATGAACATACTCTGGAAACAACCGCGAAAATCTGCGCAGAGCATATTCGGAAAGTAGCGGGCTAGGACGTTTCCCGCGCCTTCCGGATAATCTTTGTCGTACTCTTTCCATCCACAAAATTGACCAGACGGGTTTCACCGGCGATATCGCTGCCAACCACCTCTTTACCCGCATAATCCCCACCTTTGACCAGAATATCCGGCTGTACGGCTTTGATCAGTTCATAGGGTGTATCCTCTTCAAATCCCACGACAAAATCGACCGACTCCAGTGCAGCCAGAACAGCCGCACGGTCTTCCCAGACATTGATCGGACGGCTCTCTCCTTTAAGGCGTTTGACCGAAGCGTCACTGTTGAGTCCTACAACCAGTATGTCGCCGTAACTTTTTGCCTCTTCCAGATACTTGACATGACCTGCATGCAAAATATCGAAACAACCGTTTGTAAAAACAACTTTTTTGGAAAATTGCTGCAAAATATTTTCTATCTCATCTATCGATTTGATCTTTTTCGTACTGCTTTTCTGTAACAATGTCTGTTCATACTCGGCAATCTCTGCAAGTGTGACCGTCGCACTTCCTACTTTGCTCACAGCGACAGCGGCAGCGGAGTTGGCAAAATGCGCCGCCTGAAAGATATTTTTACCGCTGCAGAGTGCAAATCCGAGTGATGCAAGCACCGTATCGCCTGCTCCGGTCACATCGTAAACCTCTTTCGCCACAGTCGGTATTTTCGTCATCCCATCCGCAAAAATCGCCATCCCCTCTTCCGAAAGGGTAATAATCGCATATTGCAGCCCCAGATCCTCTTTAAGCTGCATCCCCGCACGGTAAAGCTCTGCATCACTCTTCAGCACTACACCCGTTGCCTGCGATGCCTCCTTACGGTTCGGAGTGATGAGTGTCGCACCTCTGTACTTGCTGTAATCACTCCCTTTGGGATCGACCAGCACCATCTTCTCGTGTTTTTTCGCCAGTTTGATAATCTCCTGCGTCAACTCCTGCGTCAAAACCCCTTTGGCATAGTCTGAAAGCAAAATAGCATCGTAACTGTCGATATCCGCACCGATCTTTTGCAGTATCGCCTGCTGTGAAACAGCGGAGATATCCTCTTTGTTCTCTTTATCCACACGGACAATCTGCTGATGCAGGGCGATAACACGGCTCTTTTTGGTCGTTTTACGCTCCGCTTCGGTAATCAGCCCCTCCAAACGGACATTTTTATCCAGCAGACGCTTGCGGATAAAATCACCGCTCTCATCTTCCCCTATCACCGAGCTGACCCCGACCTTTGCACCCAGCGCCAGCAGGTTATTAATGACATTGCCCGCACCGCCCATCAGATAATCCTCTTTGGTGATCTCCACCACCTGTACCGGTGCTTCGGGGGAGATACGCTCACACTTTCCCCAGAGGTAGTGGTCTATCATGAGATCTCCTACGACAAGGATACTGGGGCTGGCATTTCTGAGACTATCCATTTTCTACCTCAGCTTTAAACAATCTCCTGATCTCAGGAATATAAGCTTTGATCCCCTCTTCAAGACTGAAATTGGGTCTGTAGTCCAGATATTTCTCTGTCTCGCTGATATCCGCTTCGGTGTGAAACTGATACTGACCTATATACGGGTTGGGAATATACTCCGTACCGTAATCGGTGCCAAGCTCTTTTTGCAAAATATCCGCAATATCCTGAAAGCTTCTGGCTTTTCCCGTACCGACATTGTAAATCCCGCTCTTTTTCGGCTGACACGCTTTGATATTTGCCTGAATCACATCTTCGATATAGATAAAATCACGTAAAATCCGATCGCTTCCTTCAAACAGCCGGGGTGTTTTACCCTGAAGAATCTGATGCCCGAACTGTACCACTGTTGATGCGGTCTTGTTTTTGTAAAATTCACGTGGACCATATACATTGAAGTAACGCAACCCGACAACAGGAATCGACACCCCTTTTGCCAGATAACTATGAGTCAGATTGTCCATCATCAATTTGCTGAAACCGTAGACATTGCCGGGATTTTCCCTTCCGGGCCGCTGAGGACTCTCCGCATCTCCGTAGGTGGCGGCGGAAGAGGCGTAAATCATCGCGGCATTCTGACGGATCGCCATCTGCAGCAGATTTTCAAAAGCATTGACATTGGTCTCGATCATCAAATCCTGCTCCTGGGCAGTCGTATCGGAAATAGCAGCTTCATGAAAGATATAGTCGAAGCGGTATCTCTCCTCCAGTTGCCGCAATGCCGCACGGTCGTTGATATTACCGCTGACGACAATCCCTTTAAAGCCAAGCAGATTTTTAAAATGTCCGAAACTTGCAAGATTGCCGTTGCTCAGTTTTTCCGTACTGCGAAAGCGGTCGAAAACGACAACCGTCGCATCCGGATAATTCTCCTGAAAGTAAAATGCCAGATTGCTTCCGATAAATCCGGCACCACCTGTAATCAAAATCGTTTTGGTATTGAAATCGATATCGCTGTATTTCATCTCTTACTCCAGTGCGTCATCTACCGACTGACACATAATATGCCCGATCAAAATATGCATCTCCTGAATACGCGGCGTATCATCGCTGGGCACGACAATATTTATATCGCAGAGGCTGTTCATCTCACCGCCGCCGCACCCGCTCAGACCGATTGTCCTGCATCCCATATGCTTCGCTTTTTGCAAAGCATTGATAACATTGGCAGAATTACCACTTGTCGAGATACCGATCAGCAGATCTCCTTTGTTCGCCAGTGCCTCCACCTGCCTCTCAAACACTTTATCGTAACCGAAATCATTGCCGATGGCGGTCAAAGCGGAAGTATCCGTCGTCAATGCAATCCCCGGCAAACCTCTACGCTCTGTTTTATAACGCCCCGTCAACTCCGCTGCAATATGCTGTGCATCTGCCGCCGAACCGCCGTTTCCGCACAGAAGTACTTTGTTGCCGTGTGCAAGCGTATCGGTTATCAAAACACAGGCGGTATAGATATAACTCTGTATCTCGTCGATACTCCTCTCCAGTACCTCCTGATGTAACTGCATCTGATGGGCTATCATTCCGATCATCTTTTTTTACCTTTCTCTTTCAAATAATTTTTCAATCTGTAAAACGCTTCTGTCTTGCGTATAGTGTTATCTCTGTCGTCTACCAGACCATAGCCGGGAGCAACCAGCTGATGCCAGTAAATGCGTGCAATTTTACCCGTTTTTTCCGCAATTTCAAAATATTCTGTCATAAAACGCGCATACTCCGCTTCACTCACGCACTCTCTTTCACTGGTGGGAGCGTACGGCGCTGTTCCCGAAAGCGGCCAGTTTACCTCTGTAATGTAGATCGACTTTTCAGATTTCATAGAGAGCTTTACCATCGCATAAAGCAGATCGATTTTGCGCCATGTGTCGAAAAAGAGCATCTGCCTGTTGTAGGGCGATCCTCTTCTGTCCACATACAATAACGCCGAAAAACGGTCATAATGAACTTTGAAACGGTGAAAAAGCGTACGCACGGTGTAGTGATACTCGAAATCGATCACAGAAGAACCGATCAGTTTGACATGAGGAAAAGCTTCATCACGGATCTGCTGAATTTTTTCATACCAGCGCAGATACTCCTCCATCGAGAAAAATCCCCATTTGGTACGGTTGACAGCATTGCCTACCTGAAATTCATCAGCAAAAGGGGAGAGTTTTTCAAAAACTCTCTTCATATCCTTCGCCAGAAGTGCATCATCTTCGATATGCTCACGATCCTGCAGGATATTGACAAGTACACTTTTACCGCGTTTCCTGAACTTTTCGATAAACGCCGCATATGCATCGATACGATCCATTTCCCACAAAGGCATACGCACCAGAATATGCTCTATCCCCAGTTCCTCGATCAGATCAAACTGCACTTTACCCTTGTCCGGATCAACCCCCATCCCGTACGCCATACCCCTTTGAAAATCACCTTTCAAAAAAGGCATCGCAAGCAAAGAAAGCGGATAGAAGAGCAGATTGGTCACAAACAGCGGTAGATAATCTCTGAGATGCTCTCTGCGCATCTTCTGCTTATAAGCTTTGTCTTTCAAAGGATAGGGCTGATCCGAGTAACCATCCCAAATAAAAGGTGCTTTCACTGCATCACTTCCTCAATCGCTTTCAGAATTTCACCGGGTGTAATCTCTTTGATAGAATAATCCTCTCTGTTCAGTTTCAGAGGATTGACATAAGAACCTGATTTGAGCAGTTTCGTACGTTTGTCGGCATATACCCTGACCGGCGGTGTTGGACCGAAAAGCAGAACAGTCGGAATATTGCACGCCCACCCCAGATAGGTCGGACCGGTATCATTTCCAACAACCAGCGCACTTTGGGTAACAACCGCTTTCAGATCTACTAAAGAGAGTTTCGGCAACACACTGACATTTTCCGCCTTATCCGCGAGATACCGTGCAAAAGCATACTCCCCATCGTTCCCGTACGCCACAACCACAGGCATTCCCACTCCCCGGGCTACTTCTGCAAACTGTTCTTTGGGATATACCCTGCTCTGCCACGTAGAGCCGACAACAAAAAGTGCAAAAGGTTTTTCAGGCAAAAAGTCAAACGTTTTATCTATACACATATACCCTTTTTTCGCAATAACACGTTCTTTGGAAAGCGTAAAATTAAGTGCAAAAGAGACAAGCAGCCTATATCTGTCCGTTGTCGGGGTATCGTAGGAAATATCATACCCCCGTTTATAAAACCATACCGCCGCTTTCTCCCGCAACCCTTTTTTTGAAAATCCATGGACATTATCCGAAAGCAGCCGCGCCACCATCGCCGACTTGATCAACCCCTGCATATCAATCACCAGATCGTAGTAGCCGTGGGAGCGTATCTTTCTAACTTCCTCCAGAATCGCAGAAGGATGCTTCTTCAAACGGGAAAGGTTAACGCAACATATTCGGTCAATCCCCTCCACACCTTCCAAGACTGTACTGAATTTCTCCTCCGAGAACCAGTGCAGTGTTGACTGAGGAAATACCTCTTTGATAAACTGCACAACGAAAGCACTCTGAATAATATCACCAAGCGCCGATAACTTTACAATTGCTATTTTCATCGATTCTCTGTTTGTTAATATGGAATTTATTATATCTTTTTAAGATAAAACCCTACAAATAACAATAAGGATCAATTCTTTTTTAAGACTAGGATCAAAAAAAGTATGACTTTTTTTCTCCTTAAATTATTTCAAACTTTCTGACAATACTTTATAGTATATACTTTTATATGTTTCATCATCGATTTTAATAATTTCAGGCTGCTTTTTCTGAAGTAGTTTCCATATAAGACGGGGGATTTCATAATAATGATATCCAGTGATATCAACCTGTTCTCCCCTGTTAAGTAAAAGTGCAATATTTTCCATAGGGGATTTATCGTATTGTACGCTGTCAGCAAGCAGTGGCGGAAGGTGATCGCTGGTTACAAAGATAATTGCATCGGGATCGAATGCGAGGATAGTATCGATATAGTGTGCCAGGGCTTTTGTTCTGTAATAAAACTGATTTGCAATTCTGTGTACTCTGGGATCTTTATGTGCGGTAGTGACTACATCGGGGCGTAATTCTGTATTTCGGTGATAAGGGAAGTGTCCGTACATACCCAACGTATAGAAAAGATAGGGTGTTTTTATATTTTGCTTTTTTATGGTTCTGATATTGTATTGGTAAAGGTCTGCATCAAAGATTATTTTATCTCCCTTTGTATGTTGAAAATCATCACTTTCTTCGAGAAAAATGCTTTTTTCGAAACCGATACTTTTATAGGCATCTTTGGAGTTGTAGAAATTTGATCGTGTGGCAATTGTGGCAATAGTGTGATATCCGTTTTGCCTGAGTATATTTGTAAAACCGGATACAGGATTTCCTTCCAGAACGTTAAATTCGATACTGCTTACTTTTGCCAGGGCTTTCACTCCGGTGAGAACTTCAAATTCGGACTGGGAAGTACCACCGCCGTAGATAGAAGCAGTGATGAAGGAAAACTGGTCGTGATTGAGATATTTTCGCATTTCATCTGCCAGAGGGGATCGACTAAAGGAGGCGTCTTTAATCAGACGCGGATCGATAAAGCTTTCAAGTATGACAATATAGATATTGCGTTTTGTTTGAAGTTCACTGTTTCCAAAAAGTATTTTATTTACATTCAGCTTTTTCTTTTTATAAGCTGCCAGTTTTTTTTCCGCTCTTTTTGAGATAATGTCATAGTAGATAAAACTGCTGAAACGACCGTTTTTTTTGATAGTTCTGGATTGTGACCAGGTGTAATATTTATATTTTTTTAAAAGATAGTGATGAAAAGATTCACTTCCGAGGTAAAAAAGCAGTATTGCGAAAAGCAGCGCTTTGAGTGCTATTACAGTATAAAAGGTACGTTTGCTGCTTCTTTTTCTGAATTTGTATATCTGATAGAAAATAGAAAAAACAATCAGCAGAACCATCAGAATCAGCCCGATACTCAAAAGCGGTGAAAAGTCGCTTAAAAGCGTAGCGTTCTGTAAGTCGCTTACTCTGGCACTTTTTGCCAGAAAGTGATAAAAAATATCATATAGAACATACAGCCCGATAACAGGCAGGAGGGATAACAGCGCATTTTTAAAAACATTTCCGGAGGGAAAGTAGAGCAGAAGAAGCAATATCAGCAGTAAAGGAAGTTCAATATTTTTAATATGACCACTGATACCGCCGCAATCTACCCAAAAGTGTGAAACTTCAATATAAAGTAATACAAAAGCAAGTGAAATCAATAGATACAATAGCAGATTTTTGAAGATATGCAATGGATATTCCTGTTTAATATATAATTGGTGCATCCAACACAAAGCAGGATAAAAACTTTTTCAGGGAAGTTATTGTCCGTTCACTCTATGTCAGATTTGTTATTGAATTATTCACGGAATTATAGCCGGTTTCATCTGATTTTTCTCTTTTTCAAAAGTCTTTTTACAAATAGTACTTTGATTTGAAACGTACCAAAATGGTTTTTACTCTTTTATTTAAGAATAGTTCATTGTCTTGCAACTTGCTTTTAAAATTGTATTTGTATAAATCCGGCCCCCACCATGTATGATAAACAATATTTTCATCCAGTAATGGTTCCAGAAATTGTTTGACAAACGGATAGATTTTACTGTCAAAAGAGACAGCAGAGAGATTTTGTGTTTTTGATTGTGCAACTATTTGTGCAGCAAGATTTTCCAAATCCTGTACATTGTTGTTTTTTAAAAGTTTATATATCTTTTGCGTAGGCAGATAATAGGAAGTATGCCAGCCATTATCTCTGTATTTTTTGAAAAACTTTGATGTTGTACTGGATTCAATAATGATTTTTTGTTTAATATGAAATTTCTTGTCCAGCACTTCGAGATATTGAAGAGCGTTATTGTGATTTTCTGTATTTAAGTTTTTAAAATCCAGCCAAATTCGCGCTATTTGCTCATAGTTTACTGATGATAACAAATCATTTAAATAACCACCCATATTGTTACTGTCGTGACCGACTCTGAATCTATAATTGGAATTTTCAAAATAAGTATCTGTTTCAAAGCTTCTGAAACCAACTTCCCAGATATCTTGCAGCTTCCCAATAGTGTTGACACGATGAGGAAATACACGGGAAGATTGATTTAAATCCACAAGATAGGCTGTATTTTGTTTCTGAAAAAAACTTTCTTTACTTTTACACCCTATAATTAAAACAATTGATATAATTAAAATAAGTATATTATATACTTTTCCCATTCATCACTCCTAATAATATAACAACACATATTTTTTTAGCCATTTTTTAAAGCAAAACTATATTATAACTCAATTGGCTATAAAAAAATCAAATTTTAAGATATATTAATTTTTGTATTCACAAAAAACTAAGCAAGTCTATCACCAACCATTACTTATAATAATTAATTATGTAATATTTTGATACTGTTGACAGTAATATATGAAAAATAATTTCTCTTTTTAATAACTCATAATTTGCTTCTTACATATAACTATTATACTTTTTTAAGGAAAACATATAATCTTTTATACTAATATTATTTACTATTAGATTTCTTCTATAAATATATTAAGTGTAATCAGAGGATTAGAAAACATGGAGAGAAACAACATAAAAATACTGATGATCGAAGACGATGCCGAACTGGCGGAGATCCTGACCGAGTATCTTGCACAGTTCGATATGGAAGTAACCAACATCGAAGATCCCTTTTTAGGACTCTCCACACTCAATACCC
>Ga0256843_1001327_pt1 | contig 19634 bp, 19 predicted proteins | sample AlvinellametaG_FD_191572 | JGI IMG/M metagenome (GOLD analysis project Ga0256843, IMG submission 191572) | Pompeii worm associated microbial communities from hydrothermal vent at the East Pacific Rise, Pacific Ocean - Alvinella | ecosystem: Host-associated > Annelida > Integument > Unclassified ... | reverse complement strand
AATCATCATACTCCCTCGCCCTTTAAGGCGCAGTTTGTGGCCCCGGTGACCTTTTGCCCCGCGCCTTTGCCGTCGCGCCACCGGGTCGACACCCACGTTTCGCCACACGGCGTAAAGCATCAGGGCCCAAAGTCCCACCGTTGCGTAAAAGCCCAAAATCTATCCCTCCCTGTCAAAGGGGCTGGCCAGGCGTATCTCATCGGCCATCGTTAAATCCTTTGAGAATTTTTAGCGTTTTTGGCGTCACCCCTTTTTGTTTCGTTTCATCCTCAAACCAGGCGGCCTCTTTGAAAAATTCGTAGTTCTTCCGATCAATCCCCAGCCTATCAAACCCCCACCCGCAGTAGCGGATGAGCAGGCGGGCCAGAAAGTTATCACCGTCGGCCAGCATATCGGCCACGAACCTCTCGCGCCACCCCATGCGGCGGAAGGTTTTGTCGCTTTTGGCATAGCGCACGAACGCCTCCCGCATGCGGCCGTACTCCAGCAGGGCAGGGTTGTCGCATCCCGCTTTGCCGTGGGCCATGTCAGCGTAAGCAAGCCGCCCCGCCAGCCGCACCCGTAACCCCATCAGCTCGGGAACGAAGCCTCGGTGCTCTTTGGCGGCGCGCCGCAAGGACCGGGAGTTTTCCAGCCGCGCTTTGATCGCATCCATCCGCTCCTTCAGACGACGGGTCAGGGCCAGGTAGTCGGCATCTTCGCTCCATCGCCCGCAGGTGATACGATAGGCCATCGACACCTCCTCGGCCACGGACTTCGCCCCCAGGGCGTAGCGCAAGCAGGTGTACTCGTCGCGCCACTGGGCCAGCATCACCGTGGCCAGATGCCGCTCGACACTATCGTAGCGCCTATCTTTCATGGGGCTGTCAAGCAAAGTATGCAGGGAGGCTTCGACGCGCTCGTACATCTCGCGCGCCTCAGGCCGGTAAGGGGCCGGAAAACCGCCGATCCTGCGCAGGTAGCGTAGGTGCTCGTCAGTAAGCTCCTCAAAGTCGATAGGCGCGGCCCGGGCCTTGACATAGGGTGAAAGCAACAACTCGTAGCGCCAGACGGCCCGCTCGGCATCCTCTTCGGGGATGTAGGCAAACCCTTTGGCCATCAAAAAGCGCTGTAGCCGCTCGTAGGGCTCAATAAACCTGCGGCCGACGGGGCGGTAGTAGAGGTTGCGGTGGGCGATAAAGGTATTGAAATGAAAAGCCGCCAGGTCGGCGACGATCTTGTAGGCTTTGGCCCTTGGATAGGCACGCCCTTTGCCGTAGTAGTCGACACTTTGAAAAAGATAGAAAAACAAAAAAGCCGCGAAATAGCCCGCCGCCGCAAACTTGAAGAGCGGGTGGCGCACGACACCCAACAAACGTCGCTTGGTATGGGTCAGGCTGTAAGGCTCATCGTCCCAGGTGAGCCGAACGGCCAGATACACAAGCAGTGGCACACCAAAGAGCACCGCGAACACGCCCACGACACCCAAAAGATAGTAAAAAAACGCTTCGACATACACCATCATCATCCCCTGCCAAACGGCTGTTTCATCGTAAACCGCCTCCGTTACTGACTCTACTTTCGCGGCCGCGCGCAAGCAGATCATACGGGCTGATCGTATTGGTCACCATCCCTCAATACTCCCCTCTTCGAATCTTTTCGATGGTTTGCAAAAATCCCTCGTAGGCCATCTTGATATCCCGCTCTTCCCTGTCAAATCCTCTGATGCCCGGCAGTTTGCCGTACACCTCATAGCCACAGATGTTGGTGCCGATGTATTTAAAGGCCCTGGGAGCGTACTGGCTGATGTAGGCGTCGTAGATGATGTCGATCTCTCGGGGGGTGAGCGCAAAAAGCACCCCGCCCTCTTTGCCGAGCTTTTCGTTCTCTTTTTTGAGTTTGGGGATGGACCATATCAGTCGGTCCAGGTTTTGGACTTTGCCAATCAAAAGGTTTCTGACCCTCACATACGTCCTAAAGGGCTCGTAGTCGCACGAAAAGGTGCCTTTGACAAAGCTCATTTCGATCAGGTCTTCGGCGATGTTGAGGATGGCGGTGTAGAGCATCACCCTGTTTTTGGCCAGTTTTCTACCGTAAAGCCTCTGAATAGCCGGGTCGTCGAACTTCTTCTCAAAAGCCAAAAACCACGCCAGTTGCTGTCTATCCTGGGGTTCGTACCATGAGGTTTTGTAGAGTTTTCTGCGGCTGTGCCGGCCGTTGTAGTAAAGGCACTGGTTGAGCGAGTAGTACCTGGCGAACCCCGGGTAGGCCCCCAGGTAGGCCCGGTAGGCGTTGGGGTCCGCGAAAGGGAGGGTCGAAAGGGCTTTGAGCGTCTCGAAACTCTTTCGCAAAAACTTTATCTGCGGTTCGCGGTAGTCGCTTGGAATATCGTTGTCGTACCTGACGTCCTGATCGTAGAAAAAGAGCGCGCCAAGGGGCGGGAGTTCCTGAAAAAACCTTCCGCTAAAGCGGGGGATGATACCCCGGAAGGGCTCTTTGACGACGAAGTTGGAGTAGGGCACCTCATCGCTTCTGGCATAGGGGTAGATAAAAAAGCGGTAGTACCACAGCGCCTTTTCCGCATCGTCGTCGGGAAGGTGCCGGGCACCCAGGTCGTAGATGCCGTGCAGTAGCCATACCAGAGGGCGCACCTTGTAACTGTCCGGGAAGAAGACGGTATAGAGCGCTTCGAGCTGGCGCGAGAGCACGTCGCCTGCGATCAGGTATTTTTTGGCCTCGAGATGTTTTGCCTCCGGATTGCCGATCCAGCGGTAGTAGGCCATCCCGTAAAGCGCCGCATTGAGTAGCGCCATCCCCGCGACGATCCGTACGACCCGCTTTTTGGAGAAAAATTTCCGGGGACTCAGCGAAAGCTTTCGGGCGAACCTCTCTTTGTAGCCTCGGCCCGGCATCGTGGTCAAAAGGGCCTTGACGAACTTCACCGCGTTGACGACGACATAGAACAAAACAAAAACATAAAGGGTCATCAATATCCAAACCGTTATCAAGAGCAATAAACTCACGAGCCAACCCATCCATTCACCTTTCTGATTTCAATCCATGTGCCACATACCCCTTTTGGGCACAAATCCCAACATTCGGAGGCAAAATCGCCTCGATCCACGCTACGCCCAGATAGCCTTTACGAACAACCACGCACACCTGCTCACCCACCGTAAAACGGCGATAGAGCCCTGAAGGCACCTTCACCTCTCCCAGGCTCTGCAAACGCAGTTTATAGCGCACGCTCCGGCCCCGAATGACTTTTTTGTCCAGCACCTTTTCCAGGCGTACCTGCCGCGAAGAGGTGTCAAGATAGACATCGGCTTCTTTCAGGCCGGTAAGCGCCGTAAGAAAGATGCCGACTGCTCCCAGACTCACCCCCAGCCAGAGCGCCTGGGCCAATCGCGCGCTTTTGCGAAAATAGAAAAAGGCAAAAAGCGCGTACGCCGCCACCGCCAAAAGCGTCACCGCAATAGCGGGGCCTACGAAAGCGTCAGCCTCCTCCAACCGAGGTACGTAAAAAAGGGCGGGCAGTTCCAGAAAAAGCTTGATAGCTCCGTTAAAAAGCAGTATTGCAAACAGTAGTGTCACCACCGCCACCGCCCGGCTACTGGACTCCCGGTAGGTGTAGGAATTCGCGGGGCCGCGATCGGGCAGGCCATCCGCCAACCGACGCATCCACACGGCACAGCGCCCCGCCAGCGCCTTCCCCTTTACCTCTGTAGAGGCATCCGCCTTTTGGCGGCCTTCGAGTGTCAGCACCATCCGCCCGTCAAACTGGCGCAGGAATTTTGACGCAAACCCCGCCGCTTCCGCCTCCCGCCAGATGGCCAGCACGCTCTCGCGCAGTCGGGGCTTTTCGCGAAAGCATCGGCACAAGGCCTCATCGTCGCTCTCAACAAAAACCGCCTCGTCAAAAGCCTCGTCACCACTCTGGCACTCGTGCAATAGCCGCCACCGCCGTAGCCACCGGGTAAGCGGGCGCTCGGGCCTGAGGGTGAAGTCGTAGCCGCAAAGGCTTAAAAGATGCACCGTCAAAACCGGCGGGTTGGACTCTACGGCATAAAGCGAGTAGTGATAGCGTACCCCCTCTGCCTCCGCCTCCGTAAAATCGGGCGTGACGAGAAAGTCGTAGCGGTGGGGTTTGTGCCGCTTGTAGAGCGTTTTATACCAAAACCACACCGCCACCAGCACCAAAAACGGCAGGCGGGTCCCAGGCTCGTAGAAAAAGAGCAGCGCTTCGTAAAATCGCTGAGGAAAGAGCATGGCAACAATAAGCAAAATAGGCACCCCAACCGCCATGAAGGCCATCAGCACCCAGACGCTCATGCCCCGTGCCTTTTCCGTCGCGTCACTACCGGCCCCCCAAAACGTAAAGTGTCCCCACCGCCGCCAGCGCCGCAACCAGGTAGGGCACCCACCCGTAGCCAAGATGGCCGAAATAGAAGCGCTTCTGCACGAAGCCTGCCGAGACGGGCCGCTCCCCGCCCAGGGGCACCACCTCCCCGTAGGTTCCCTCCTTATAAAGCGCCCTGTCACCGCCGCCTCGTTCCAACAGCGCCGTCACAAAGCTTTCAAGCGCTTCGGGCTTCGCCTCCCCCTCTTTGCAGACAAAAAGGAGTCGCCTTTTTCGCAGATCGTACACCGTCACCTCCCGACGTCCCCGAATGTCGATGCCGATGCGAAGCCCCACATCATCCAGCGCCACCCGCTCCACCGCGCGGCCGCTACGGCAGAGCCGAAGCTCCTTCTCATCCAGTGCCGCGCCGTCCATCCGCCAAAAGGTCCAAAGCTTCCGGCCAAACACGACGACGGCCATCAGTACCAGCCACCAAAAGAGCGGCCACGCCGCCGCGTCGATACCCACGTTTCGCCACACGGCATAAAGCATCAGGGCCCAAAGTCCCACCGTTGCGTAAAAGCCCAAAATCTGTCCCTCCCTGTCAAAGGGGCAGGCCAGGCGTATCTCATCGGCCATTGTTACATCCTTGTTGCCTTGCGCATTTTCACGTTGCGTTTTGTGCTTTGTCTTAATGCCAATTATATCGGATTGAGTTGTTGCTTATTTGGGCAAAAAGTGCGCTACAATCTCTTATGATCCTCGCACCGATACATTACGAGATAACGACCGTTCACATACCGCTCCAAACCCCCTTCGTCACGGCCTTGCGTCGGGTCGAAACGGCAACGGCGCTACGGCTGATACTCTATGATGAATCTGGACATATCGGCATCGGGGAAGCCCCGCCGACCGAAGCGATTACGGGGGAGTCGATAGAGAGTATGCGTACCGTCTTGCAAGAGAGGTTGCTACCTGCCCTCATGGGCCAACGCCTGACGCTGACAGAGGCGCTGGCCGCGATGCACGGCACCTGCAAAGGTCACACCTCCGCCAAAGCCTGCCTCGACATAGCCCTGCACAATCTGGCGGCCCAAAAAGCGAAATTGCCGCTGTGGCGGTTTCTGGGCGCTAACGTGGAGTCGCAAATAGAGACGGCAGTGACGGTGAGCCTGGACGCGCCCGACGCCATGGCTACCCAGTCGGCGGAGTTTGTCGCCAAAGGGCTGAAGATCCTCAAGATCAAGCTGGGAGAGGGCGTCAAACCCGATATCCAAAGGGTCCGTGCCGTGCGAAAAGCCGCGCCAGAGGCCACGCTACTGCTGGACGCCAACCAGGGTTGGAGGGAGGGCGACGCCCTTGAAGTGATTGAGGCCGTGACGGAGCTTGGCGTCGAACTGATCGAACAGCCCCTGCCGGCAGGCGATTTGGAGGGTATGCGCCGCCTTACACGCCTTAGTCCCATCCCCATTCTGGCTGATGAGTCGGCCTTTTCGCTCGAAGAGGTGCAAACGGTCATTAAAACCGAAGCGGCCCATATGATCAACGTCAAATTGATGAAGTGCGGCGGTATCGCCAAGGCCAGAGAGATTTTGGCATGGTGCGAAGCGCGAGGTGTCACGTGCATGATGGGCTCCATGCTTGAAACCCCCGCCTCCATCGAGGCGGCATGGGCCCTTTGCGCGCTTTTTCCCCAAACTATCCGCTACGCCGACCTGGACAGCCCTTTGCTCTACGCTTCGCCGACTCTTTCTTTTTTGGGCGCAAAAAATCAGTAGTAGATCACCCATTCACCGATTCGATGGGAATGACGCAAAGGATGTAACAGCCACGCCCGATAGGGAGGAATTTTTTTTCTGTAGGTAACAACCACATAGGGTTGACCATCCAGTTGAGCGCGTAGCCGGCGATGTTCGGAGAGACGTTTGAGATTGAAAAGAGTCGTTTTCCAACGATCGTCGGTCTCAAACTGCGTTTCACGGTTTAAAGAGCGACTGCCGTCATACAGGCTGATGATGGGGCGCCGCAGATGAAAAGCCAGCGACGGCAGACGTCGGTCATATACCAAAACGGGACGATTCTCAAGGTGCCGGGCTTTCATCCACGCCGCTACGGCGACCGGGGTGCGAACCAGGTCGGGACGCCACGAGATCGCCAGGGAGACCGCCACCATCACGACAAGAGAGAGCGAGGCGATACCCCAAACCGGCGCGTTGGGCCTGCCACAGCGCCCCAACCAGTACCACAAAGCGCCCCCGATCCCAAAAACCGCCGCACCCAGAAGTTTTTGCGCCCCCGGCAGAATATAGACAAACGCCGCACCCAATACCGCGCCCACCGCCACCGCGAACCAGCGTGCCGTCAGGCGCACGACCCGCCGTTCGGTTTCATCGGCCCGATCCAGCATCATGCCCAGTACCAACGCAAGGAGAGGATAGAGCGGTAAGACATACAGGATCCGCTTGGATTCGGAGAGGGAAAAGAAGAGAATCGCCACGGCCGTCGCCACCATCAATCGCTCGGCACACGTCGGCACCCCCCCGCGACGCCGTTGCCGATAGGCCAGCCACGGCAGTAGCCCCAACCACGGCAACCCGGCCAAAGGAACATAGAGCCAGTAGTACCAGAAAGGCTCATGACGGTGAAAAACGTTTTTGGCGAACCGTTCAACCGTCTGATGCTCGATAAAATAACTCCAAAACGCCGGATTCTCGTAAGCGAGATAGACGAACCACCACCCGGCCGTTACCGTAAAAAGTGCGACCGCCCCCCATCGATGCCAACCCGCACGAAAGGGCGTGCCGATCTGCCGGCACGCCAGCATAAACATGGTGGGCACCACAACCGTCACGGGCCCTTTGATCATAAAACCCGCGCCGAGTACGGCCGCCATAAGATAGAGTCGCCATATTCCGCCCCGCAAGCGATAGGCCGCCCACAGATAAACGGCACCCAGTTCCGCCGTTGTCAAAAAGGCGTCGGTCGTCAGGTTTCTTACCGACGCCAACACCAACCAGAAGGAGAGGTAGATACCCGCCGTCCAAAAGGCGCCCTGACGTGCCATACCCAAAGTCCGCGCCAGGCGAAAAAGAAGCCAAAGCTGCAACAGTAACGCCGCCTGCAGAAAAAAACGGGCCCCGAAAGGGTTGACCCCGAACCACTCCATACCCAAGGCCGCCAACCAATAGGTCACGGGGGGCTTGTGGTAGTGGTGAATACCCAGAAGAGAGGGGTGGAGCCAATCCCCGTTTACCAGCATCTCACGGGCTATCTCGGCATACCGGGCGTCACTGGTTTCAATAACGCCGTACCACCCCGCGCTCCACCACAACAATACGCCAAGCGCCGCCAGTAGCCACACACCCCCGGTTTTCCCTCTCACCTCACGCGCCCCCTCCTCTCACGGAGAATAAAACGCAGGTTACGCCAATAGACCACGGTTCCAAAAAGCTGGCCAAGCAACAAAACGGGATCCTTGCGCCACAGGGCATATAACACGATCATGCCCGATCCCATCAGGCTCAATACCCAAAATCCCGCCGGAAGGTGGGATCGGCGCATCTTTTCCGAAACGATCCACTGGTAGACAAAACGGAGGGTAAAAAGAATCTGGGCCGCGCTCCCCCATACCAATAACCAAAAAGGGATCGCCTCATTGTGGAAAAAACGTGCCCGGTGGGCCTCTCCGTCAGCCAGTCCGTAAAGCACGACCGCCGCCGGCACCCCCAACAGCAGAGTGCGAACCCAGGGGGAGAGTTTCTCCCACTCTTTCTGGAGATGGAGATTTCTCAGATAGACCCCGTAGGTAAGCGTCTGGCCCAACACGATCGCAAAATCGTCCCGCAACCATCCGTACACGAACATCAAAACCGACGCTATCACGCTCAATTTCCAATAAAGACTCGGCGTCACCACATACCGAACCCGCTCCGAACCGATCCACTGCACCAGCGTCCGGGCCGAGAAGAGTGCCTGGGCCAAAAAACCTATACCGTATACGGCTTGCACCATTATTCACACCTCTGAAGAGAGGAGGCTTTGATACGATACTCGATACGCCTGGCGCGCATCCAACGAAAGGCCAGCATATCCTGAAGAGGCCGAAGGGAGCGGTTGAAAAGGTTGAATTTTGAATAGCCCGCCACCCTCTCAAAATGGCGAACGGGCACCTGTTTCACCCGTCCCCCTTCCATCATGACAAGAGCGGGCAAAAACCTGTGCATACCGTCAAAAAAGGGAATGTTCCGTACTGTTTCGGTCCGAAAAAGTTTCAAGGGACAGCCGGTATCGATGATCCCGTCACCGATCAATCGGCGCCGTACGGCATTGGCCAGACGGGACTGTATCCGTTTGGCGAGCGTATCCCGCCGCTTCTCTCTGTAACCGACCACCGCTTCATATTCGTCGATAAAGGGAAGAAGTTTGTCAAAATCGAACGGTGTCGTTTGCAAATCGGCGTCCATGTAGCCGACCAAAGGGGTATCGGCACAAGAAAACCCCGCTTTGATCGCCGTGCTGAGCCCACGATTTTGCGCAAACGCCAAATAGTCGAACCGCGGATCTTCACACATGACCCGAATCTCTTCCAGTCCACCGTCGGTCGAGCCGTCGTCTACCAGTAAAATTTTCGTCTCAACCGGGCTTTCGGCCAGATAGTCGTGCAAAACCCGCTGTAAACGGGGAAGGTTCTCCGCCTCGTTATAGACCGGAATCACAATGGTCATACGCTTCATCATACTCTCTTTCATAGAAGAGAGCATTATACAAAATGAACGTAAATAGAATGTTAATATTTCCTAGGAATTTTTCTTTCTTAGAAAATCGCCGTCACCCCTTTGGTGACAAAGTAGCCGCCGACCACCAGCCAGACAAACATCGCCCCGGCGGTATAGAGGGGCGCGAGTCCCAGCCCTTTGAACTTGGCAAAACGCGTTCCCATGCCCAACGCCGTCATCGCCATGGTCAGCAAGAAGGTGTCGATCTGATTGATATTGGCAATCACCGACTCAATCACCGCCGCCGTGCTCTCACCCGCGCCGTTTTCGATATACCCCTGAATCAGGGAGTTGATACCGGCCATACCGATAAAATAGACGGCGAACCACGGAATCACCAGCTTCACGCCGCCCCCTTCGCCGCCGCTTTTTTTGGCGCTGTAGGAGAGGTAGAGCCCCAGTAAAATCAGCATCGGCGCAATCATGATGACGCGGGTCATCTTGACAATCACCGCCGACTTGGCCATGGCGGTATCGGGCCCGTCGATAGAGCCTACCGCCACCACCTGCGCCACCTCATGGATGGTGCCGCCCACATAGATGCCAAACTGTTGGGGCGTCATATCAAAGACCCCGGCCTTAAGGAGCGCCGGATAAAGAAACATGGCGATGGTGCCAAAAAGCACCACCATCGACACCGCCACGGCGGCTTTGTGCTCTTCGGCTTTGAGCACCGGCTCAGTAGCCAGTACCGCCGCCGCGCCGCAGACCGACGCGCCCGAAGCGGTCAGCATGGCCGTATCCCTGTCCAACCCGAAAATTTTGCGCCCCAGCCAGGTGCCCAGTAAAAAGGTGGAAGAGAGCATGATCAAAGAGACCGCAAACCCCGCCATGCCCACTTCGGCGATCTGCTGAAAAGTGATGCGAAAACCGTAAAAGACAATGGCGAACCGCAAAATTTTCTTGGCCGAAAAGACAATCCCCGTCTCCCACGCCGCGGGGAAGTGGTTGTGCAGGGTGTTGGCGTAAAAAATACCGATCACAATACCCACCACCAGCGGACTGATGCTCAGTTTCATCACCGGCTCCAAACCGGCGATGAAGGTGGCCGACGCCGCCACCAGCGCCACGAATATGATACCGCTCACTGTTCCTTTGCGTTTCTCAGAAGAAAAGGGCATACTTATCCTTTCAATATTACTTATGATGCTATGCAATCTATATCAATATTATTTGTTATTATAGTCCAAAGGGTATCGATAAACAAAATAAACAGAATATGTTACAATTATCAAAATAATTGAGCGAAGGTTGTCCTGCCATGAAAATCACACTGCGTCAGATGGAGATTTTTCTGGAAGTCGCCCATATGGGGCATCTGACCAAAGTAGCCGAAAAACTGGGACTAAGCCAATCGGCGGTCTCCATGTCGATCAAAGAGCTTGAAAACATCATCGGCTACAAACTTTTTGACCGCATCAACAAAAAACTGGCCCTCAACGAAAAGGGGCGGGCCTTTGCCGACGCTATCGCGCCGCTGGTGGGCAAGCTCAACGACATCGAAGAGGAGTTTCGCAACGACGAAAACAACGGGGAACTTCTTATTGGCGTAAGCACCACCATCGCCGACTACCTCATCCCCCCCATCATCTGCAACTACATGAAAACCTATCCGCAGGTCAAGGTAAACCTCAAAATCGGCAACACCCGCGAGATTGTGGGGATGATCGAAAGCGGCGCCATCGACCTGGGTTTCGTGGAGGGCAACGTCGACTCCACCGCCATCAAGCAGGAGATGGTGGGGCTGGATGAGCTGATTGTCATTACCGGCGACGAAACGCTGGCGCAGGAGGGCAAAGAGGGCTTTTACATCGACAACCTGCTGGAAAAACGGTGGATTTTAAGGGAAGAGGGGTCCGGCACCCGCGAGGTCTTTTTGACCCACCTGGGTGACCTGGCCAGTCAACTCAACCTTTTTTTGGAGCTTCGCCACCCCGAATCCATCAAAAATATGCTGATTCAAAGCAAAACCTGCCTCTCCTGCCTCCCCCGCATCTCGGTGATGAAAGAGCTGGAAAGGGGCGAGCTCTTTGAGCTGAAGATCAAAAAGCTCAAATTCGAGCGCCAGTTTCTGCTTATTTACCACAAAGACAAGTACAAAACGTCCCTGCTGAACAAGTTTATCTACTTTACCCGTATGCAGTTGGGCAAAATCCTCGATCAGTAACGGGTGTTTTGCTCTTTGACGCGCGCGTACTCTTCGGGCGTATTCAAATTGACAAAGGGCGCGTCGCTCTCAAACGATACCCAGCGGGTTTTCACACCGGCCAAAAGGCGGTGAAGGCCGTAACGCTTCTTGGCGTGGGCCTCTTGAAGCGCCGGTAGAAGCTTACGGGTATAGATGCCGCACAACGGGTGCCCGCCCCGGGGACTTTGGGCGATATAAGCGGCAAAACCGCCCTCCCGATAAACAGCAAAAAGAGATGTGAACACCTGTTCATCCACGTTGGGCATATCCACCCCAAGCACCGCGAAATCGCCCTTTAGCACCTCAAACGCCCCCAAAAGCCCGGAAGTCGGCGAATAGATAGCGTCCACGTCCAAAATAACGGGCGCGCCAAAAGGGAACTTGTCCGCTTTGGCCCCCAGATAACATGAAGAAAAAAGCAAAGAGAGGCGGCGGTACTGGTACTCGGCCAGCGTTTCGTAACCGCCAAAAGAAAGCAGGGCCTTGTCTTGACCCATGCGGGAGCTCCTGCCCCCCGCGAAGATGACGCAGGGAATCGGAAAACTCAGACGATCTCCCTGGGATCGGCGATCTTGCCGGCGATGGCGCTGGCGGCGGCCACGGCGGAGTTGGCCAGGTAGATCTCACTGCTCCTGGCGCCCATACGGCCCACGAAGTTGCGGTTGGTGGTGGCGATACACCGCTCCCCGTCGCCCAAAATCCCCATATAACCGCCCAGGCACGCCCCGCAGGTGGGGTTGGAGACCACCGCGCCCGCGTCGATAAGGGTGTCAATATAGCCCGCCTTTTCGGCGGCCTTGAGAATCTTTTGGGTCGCGGGGGTGACAATCATACGGGTATGGCGGGCCACCCGCTTGCCCTTGACGATCTCGGCGGCGATTTTGATGTCAGAAAGCCTGCCGTTGGTACAACTGCCGATAAAGACCTGATCGACCCTCAAATCATCCGCCACGGCGGTAGAGAGCGGCTTGCCGTTACTGGGCAGGTGGGGGTAGGCAATGACCGGTTCCAGTTTGCTTACATCAATCTCGATGGTCTGGCAATACGCGGCGTCTTCGTCGGAGTAGAAGATTTTGGGCTCTCTTGCCAGCTCCCTTTCGGCCAGGAAGGCTTTGGTCACCTCATCCACGGCGATAATACCGCTTTTGGCGCCCGCCTCAATGGCCATGTTGCAAAGGCTGAAGCGGTCATCCATGCTCAAATGCTCAATGGTATCGCCCGTAAACTCCAGCGCCTTGTAAAGCGCGCCATCCACGCCGATCATACGAATCAGCTCCAATATCAGGTCTTTGCCGTAGACGTGCTCGCCCGGTTTACCGGTAAAGACCACTTTGATGGTCTCGGGTACCTTGAACCAGTTGCCCCCGGTGATCATGGCAAAGGCCAGGTCGGTCGAGCCCATTCCGGTGGCAAACGCCCCCAACGCCCCGTGGGTACAGGTGTGGCTGTCTGCCCCGATAATCACGTCACCCGGCACCACCAGCCCCTTTTCGGGAAGCAGGGCGTGCTCGATGCCCATATCCTTCTCGTCAAAAAAGTGCTTCAGGTTGTGCTTGTAGGCAAACTCGCGGCTGATCTTGGCCTGGTTGGCGCTGGCGATATCCTTGGCCGGGATGAAGTGGTCCATCACGATGCTAAAGCCGTCGGGATTGGCCAACTCTTTTGCGCCGCTCTCCTCAAAAGCGCGGATGGAGATGGGGGTGGTGATGTCATTGCCGATGACCATATCAATCGGCACCCGCACGATCTCCCCGGCTCTGACCTCGCGCCCCGCGTGGTCGGAAAAGATCTTTTCGGTAATGGTCTGTCCCATGAAAATCCTTCTAAAAAATGCCGTAATTGCCGCGATTATATCCAAAAGGTGCTAAAATCTTTGTATGAAACAGTTTGAGCTCAAGGCCCTGGCCGACTACTTCGCCCGTTTTAAGCAGATCACCAAAGCCGAACGCATCGACGACAACGTCATTCGCATTCTCTTTGACCGCACCCATGCCGTGGCATTTGATCTGACCAGGGGCCAAAGCGATATTTTCGACGCCTCATACCTCACCCCCGCCCGCCGCTACCGGGCCCCTTTTGATACCGTTTTGGCCAAGCGCCTCAACGGCGCGACCATCATCGGCGTCACCCTGCCCGGAAACGACCGGATTTTACGCTTTGAGACCGAGCAGAGGGGGGCTTACAAGGCCTTTAGGACCTTGTTGCAGATGGAGTTTACGGGCCGCCACACCAACGCCGTTTTGCTTGATGAGCAAGAAAGAGTCCTGGAGGCCCTGCGCCATATTGACGAAAACACCAGCTTTAGAGCGGTGCGCCCCGGCCTACGTCTCGCGCCGCTTCCGCCCTATACTGGCCCGCGCAAAGAGGGGGAGCTTAAAGCGCCCGAAACATGGCTGAAAGAGAGGGCGCAAAAGCGCCAAACAGAGCGCCTGAAGCGCTTAAAAAAGCGCTATGACAATGAGTTGCAAAAAAAGATCTTACGGCTTCAAAAAGAGCTTAACGCCCTGCCTGATCCCCAAAAACTCAAAGAGGAGGCCGAACGCCTCAACCGCGACGGCACCCTTCTGCTGGCCAATCTCCACCGCATTCGCCCCTACGACACCTGCCTCAAAACGACCGACTTTGAGGGCAACCCCGTCTCTATCGCCCTGCCGCCCCTGCCCAACCCCAAACGGGCCGGTGAGCACTTCTTTAAACGGGCCCGCCGCGCCGCCGCCAGAGCCGAGAACCTCCATATTGAAAAAGAGAATCTTCAAAGCCGCCTGCGTTTTTACCGGACACTGAGCCAAAGCCTTGCCGCCGCCCCGGACGAAACCGCCGTACACCTTCTCTTTCCTCCCAAAGACCGCACCAAAACCCGCAAAAAGGAGCGCTTGCAGTGTGAGACGTTTGATCTGGACGGCTGGCGACTGCTGGTAGGGCGCAACGAACGGGAAAACGCCCGTCTTCTCAAAGAGGCCAAAGCCCAGGATCTGTGGTTCCACCTCAAAGACCGCCCCTCCGCCCACTGCATTTTGCAAAACCCCAACCGCCGACAGATCCCCCGCGACATCATCGAGAAAGCGGCCCGAATCTGCGTGGCCGTCAGCGTGACTCAACCGGGCGACTATTTGGTCGATTTTACCTTCAGACGCAACGTCAAAGTCCGACACGGCGCGCAGGTCAACTATGTTGATTACGACACCGTGAAAATTCGCAAGGAGTAACCCGTGGCCGTCACCCCTTTGCACAACATTATTTTGATTAACCAGAACATGAACGTGGCCGCCTCCAACCAGACCAGCCAGTTCAACCGCTTTGACATCCAGCAGGCTGTCGCCCAGGCCCAGGCCAACGAGAAAGAAAAACGCATCGAGGAGACCCGACCGGCCGAAGAGGCGCATCAAATCGACCCGGAGCGGGAGCACCAAAAAGAGGAGGCCGGGGAAGAGGCGTCATCAAACAAAAAGCGTCCCGCCGCCCCTCCCAAAAAAGAGGCGGGGCTGACCGTTGACGAAGAGGGGATGCCGCACATTGACATTCATGTATAAACATATTCTCACAGCTATGTTATACTATCCGCGCATCTAACTTAAACATTAAAGGACAACCATGAAAAAAGCATTGATTCTCTCCGGCGCGCTTCTGTTAAGCGGTATCGCACTGCAAGCTGACACCTGCGCCGCCCTGCAAGGGTGCGCCAAAAAGATCTGCGAGCTCCAAAACAAGGTCAAACTGACCACCGAACCCCATGCCCTTGCGCGCCTGCAAAAAGCGCTTGCCGAAGCCAAGGCCAACTGTAGCGACAGCGATCTGAAAGCCAAGGCGCAAGCCAAAACCGACGCGCACACCCAAAAAATAGAGCGGAAAATCGACGACGCCTCGGCGGACGCGAAAGAGGCGCAAAACCGGATGGAAAAGGCCCAGGCCGAAGGCAAAAACGGCAAAGCGGCCAAATATCGCCGCAAGATGGAGGAGAAACTGCAAAAGGTTAAAAAGCTTCAAACGCAACTGTAACCGAAACTATCGTTTTTTAATATTGGGTCGGCTATACTAAACCACTTAACTTTTGTAAACGGGGATATGATGGCGTTTTGGGATCGGTTTAGAAACAGCGGCCCCCGCTTCGCCACGGGCTTCGGTCTGTTGGCGGTTGTAGGAGCGGTGGGATGGATCAACAACTTTTTTCTCACCTGGCTCTTTTTCGGTATGGTTTATCTACTCGCTTTCAAAGAGGCTTCCCGTCTTTACGGCGTTAACGGCAATACCCTGCTCCCTTACGCCGTAGCCATCTGGCTCTCAGCCTATTTCCTGCCCGATCCCGATATCCTCTTTCTTGTGGCGCTGATTTTCGCTTCTTTTAAAGCCTATCGCCCCACCGTCGAGCCCAAGACCTTCCGCCCCTTCCTCTACCCGACCGCCTCGTTTCTTTTTCTGCTTAACCTCTACACCGACTACGGCATGGCGTCGCTGGTATGGTTGCTTGCGGTGGTGGCGCTGACGGACATAGGGGCGTGGTTCGTGGGTAAAAGTATCGGCCGTACCCCCTTTAGCCCCACCTCACCCAACAAGACACTAGAGGGGGTCTTTGGCGGCATCGCCGTCGCCACCGTCGCGGGCACCTACGTGGGCGGTACGCTGGTGGACTGGCCCTACGCCCTGGCCATCTCGCTGGGCGTCTCCGTCGCCTCGGTCTTTGGCGACCTTTATGAAAGCTACCTCAAGCGCCACGCCGGCGTCAAGGACAGCGGCGATATCCTGCCCGGCCACGGCGGGGTGCTGGACAGGGTGGACGGGTATCTTTTTGGCGGGGTGGTGATGGTGCTACTGCTAAGGGGACTGCTCTAAGATGGTTCTGCTTGGCTCCACCGGTTCTATCGGCACCAACACCCTGGCCATCGCCGAGCGCTACCGTATCCGTGTCGAAGCCCTGGTAGCCGGGCGCAACATCGAACTGCTTAAAGAACAGATTTTGCGCTTTCAACCCTGCTTTGTCTGCGTCGCCGACGAGGCGACGGCCAAAACCCTCGACCATCCCCGGGTCTTTTGGGGCGAAGAGGGGATTTTGGAGGTTATCCGCCAAAGCGCCAGCGCCATCGTGGTCAACGCGTTGGTGGGCTTTTTGGGCCTGCGCCCCACGGTCGAGGCGATCAAAGAGGGCAAAACGGTCGCCCTGGCCAACAAGGAGTCCCTGGTGGCTGCCGGCGCCTTTATCGACCCCAAGCATCTGCGCCCCATCGATAGCGAGCATTTTGGGCTTTGGTACCTTCTTAACGGCCGCAAACCGGCCCGCATGACCGTCACCGCCAGCGGCGGGGCTTTCAGGGATTGGCCGATCGACAAGATCGCCGGCGCCACGGCCCAAGAGGCGCTTAAGCACCCCAACTGGTCCATGGGCGCCAAGATTACCGTCGACAGCGCCACCATGGCCAACAAGCTTTTCGAGCTACTGGAGGCCCGCTGGATGTTTGGGTGTGAGCAAATTGACGCCCTCATAGAACCCCAATCGGTCGTGCACGCGCTCATAGAGTTTGCCGACGGCGCCACGGTGGCCCAGATGGCCCACCCGGATATGAAACTGCCCATCGCCTACGCCCTGATGGGAGAGGTAAACGAGCCTATCCTGCCCCCCGTGGACCTGCTGGAGGTGGGCGCGTTGCGTTTCCGCCCCATCGAAACGCAACGCTATCCCCTCTGGCGACTCAAAGAGGAGCTGATGGCCCACCCCAAGCGGGGCGTGGTCGTCAACGCCGCCAACGAGGTGGCCGTGGCGAAGTTTTTGCGGGGCGAGATCACCTTCGGAGCGCTCAGCGCCCTGGTGCTGGACGCCTACGAGCGCTTCGGCGACACCGAGCCGACGACGCCGGAAGAGGTCTTCGCCGTTGATCGTGACGTAAGGAGCTGGTGTGAAGGGGCCCGGTAAGACCCTTATTTTGCACGGCTGGGGCGGCAGTGACCACCCCCACTGGCAGGCATGGCTGGCCGGTGAGCTGGCCAAAGATTACGGCACCGTCAGTTTCCCGCTTATCCAACACCCCCACTTTCCCCATATCAACCGCTGGAAAAAGGAGATCCTGGCCCACCTTGACGACTTTGGCCCCGATACGGTGGTGTGCCACTCCCTGGCCAATACCCTCTGGTTTCACCTTTGCCGCGAAGGCCTGGCCCCAAAACTCCAAAACCTGGTGCTGGTCTCTCCGCCGAGGTTAAACTGCACCATCGAAACCCTTCGCAGTTTCTTCCCCGCCCCACTTCCCAAGACCCTCAACGCCGACAAGGCGATCCTGGTGGTCTCCGACAACGACCCCTACCTGACGATGGATGAAGCGTGGAGTATGCAAGAGGCGCTTGGCATCCCCATGAAAGTGGTGGAGCGGGCCGGCCATATCAACGCCGAGAGCGGCTACGGCCCCTGGCCCTGGATTTTACAATACCTGACAAAAGGAGAGTTATGTCCGACGCAATGAACTATACCCCGCTGATGGTTCAGATAGAAGCCCTACCCCCGCTACCCGAATCTGTCATAAAACTGGAGCAACTCTTTGCCCAGGGCGATCCGGCGCCGGAGAAGGTGATCACGGTGATCGAAGAGGATCCCGCCCTGACGGTCAACATTCTCTCCCAGGCCAACAGCGCCTACTACTCTTTTCAAAGAGAGATTGTCTCCATTCAGCAGGCTTACATGCTTCTTGGGCCCGCCCGCATCCGAACCATGGCGCTTGATTTCGCCCGTAACCGGGTTTTTGACATAGACCTCTCCCCCTACCATCTTACAACATCAGATTTTGCTGAGCTCTGCCGACTCCAAAGCGAACTGGCTTTTCACTGGATCATGGGGGTAGATATGTTAAGGGCCAAATATCTGATTCCCCTGGCTTTCTTGATGGAGACGGGCAAAATTTTGATAGCCAGAGAGATCATCCACCAAGAGAGGGTAGACGCGTTTCAAAAGGATCTAAAGGAATTTCCTTCCATCGCGGAGGTTGAAACCCTTTATGTCTCCATGAGTACCGCGCAAGTTAACGCGTTAATTTTCAAACGATGGCAGTTGGGCGAAACCTTTACCCAATGTATGCAATACCTTGAAAGCGAAGAGACGCCCCCGCAAGAGATCGTTTTTGATATCCAGGCGTTACGCGTTATCCAAAGCGCCGCGAACATCAAAGATATCCTAAGCAACCGCTCTTGTCAAAACGCGCTTACCTTGGCAAAACGTTACGGTTTTGACACAGAAAAACTTCGCGGTTCGCTGGAGCGGGTAAAAAAACGCAAAGAGGCCATTAAAAATTAAGGCCAAACCTCAATACCAGCTCTGGCCAAACTGCCGCACCAGCAGACCGAGCAGTTGACGGTGGGTAAAGGGACGTTGCAAGAAAGCATCGGCCTCCGCAAACTCATAGCGAACCCGCTCCAAATGCCCCGGGCGGGCAATCACAATCACCTTCGTAGCGATCCTGGACTTTAACTCTTCCATAGAGACCGCATCATCCTCCCTTAACGCCTTCTCATCAATAAAGAGAAGATCCCACGGCTCCTTCTGGCGTCGATCACGCTCCGCAAGCGAAGCCAAATAGTGAATATCATAGTGGAAAAATCGCAACATCTTTTCCAAACTTTTGGCGGCCACCCTATCGGGATCGACAATATAAACCCTCTTTTTCATATACGCGCGGGAGGGTAGATGATATTTCCGACGGTTTTTCGCATCAAAAATCTCAATCGGAAGTCCCATTTTCCAGATCAATCCCCGCTCATCTTCCAACAAATCGGTTTGCGCCCCCATCGCCTCCGCCAAACGGGCACTCAAATCGGCATGCCATAACACCTCTTCGTCGGGAGCCGTCAATGGTCCCTCGCTACGACATACCAACTTCCATATCAACCGGGTACGGCTTTCATTCTCATCCCGCTCTTCCTGCTCTTCGCGCACCGAAAGATAGATACATCCCCCCTGCCGCATACGCAAAGCTGACGCAAAGAGGGCATGATAAAGCGTGCGCTTTAAACGTTTGCTGTCTCCGATATAGCGAATAGGCATCTGGGTGTCAACATCGTAGGTGATTCCCACATCCCGACTGATCTCTTCAGCCTTGAAAGTCTCGGCAAGTTGTTCAAGAATATCGTTTAGGTCAAACCGTCGCGGGTAATTGTGCGGTCGAACGCCCGTCGCCAGAAGTGCGATATCTTTCATATCGGCCCATGCGATCTCCATACGTTTACCGGCCCGCTCTATCGTCTCAAACTCTTTGGCGGTCTGTTCATCGCCGTCCATTCGCCTTTGAAGCGCCTGTATTGAACTGTTAAGCGTCTCCATCGCGGAGATAAACGGTTGGTCCATCTGCTCCACCAACCCGCTCAACGCGCCTCTTTT
>Ga0256843_1001326_pt1 | contig 19654 bp, 20 predicted proteins | sample AlvinellametaG_FD_191572 | JGI IMG/M metagenome (GOLD analysis project Ga0256843, IMG submission 191572) | Pompeii worm associated microbial communities from hydrothermal vent at the East Pacific Rise, Pacific Ocean - Alvinella | ecosystem: Host-associated > Annelida > Integument > Unclassified ... | reverse complement strand
TACCACAGTCAAACCCGCAAGGTTTGAGTATTTTTTCACGTAAAATTCTTTTGAATTTTCCTGAAAAAATACAAGATAGCAAAATTCAAAAGAATTTTACTATCTTTGGGTGATTAACTAAAAGGTAAGTGCGTTTTTTCACGCTACTGCCCATACAAGTTGCCGTTATAGCCAATCGGAGAAATGAATACTAAAAGAGAAATATTTATTCCAAATCAAAAAACTCGGAAAAAGTTAGCCGAAAAACTGAATCTAAAATTTGATGAAAATATGCAAGATTGGGAATATGAAATTGCTGATTCAAAAAGAGTTTTAGAATTTATTAAGGAATATGATAAACTAGAATCAACTAAAAAAGAAAAACAAACCTTAATGGAAGTTATTATTGATAGTGCTAATGATCTTTTATGTAAAAACCGAATTGATGAATTTGAAAATGTAATACTATTAATTAATGAAAGACTTAAAAAAGAGATTAGACTTCATAAAGGAACGTTAAATTATTGGAAAACTAATAATTTTGAAATCTCCAAAAGATTAATATAAATATAAGGAAGTTGACTAGAATAAATATGAAACTATCCATCAAAATATTATTACCCCTACTGATTTTACTACTAAGTTTCTATGGCTTTACAAATTTTAAAAAATATGCTAAAACCGTAAAAGATGAACATTGTTTAAGTACACAAATTTCAAGCAGAATAGTTGATTTCAATTCATTTAAGCTTGTAAATCATTCTAATATTGATACCAATGTATTTAAACTAGTAAATAAGAACAGTGGCAAAACGATATTTGAAAATGGCAAATTTCAAAAAGGTATCAAAAATGAATATGGTAATTGTACTTTTGAGTTATATCAAGATGACGTAAAAATATACGATTTCGGACATTTCAAAACAGACAACTGGCGCACTTATGACTATGTTTTAAAGCTTGATACACAACATGATAGCTTGGTTGTTAGTTTAAGCGCATTAAATGCTAAATTGTATAAATTGTTTTATAAGAAAATAGATTAATACTACAAAATTACAAATTTGGCTACGTTACCAAGTTTTGGTATATTTATGAAAAATATATTTATAATGGATAAAAACAGATCGATATTAATTGGGAGTTATTTCGAAGAATTTATCAAAGCTGAAGTGAAATCCGGAAAAGACAACTCTGTAAGTGAAGTAATTCGTTCTGCATTAAGGCTATTAGAGCGTGAAGAAATAATAGAAAAAAAATTAATCAAAGCTCTTGAAATGGGAGAAAAAAGTGGATTTGTTGAAAATTTTAACCCAAAGAAACATTTGGAAGAATTACACAAAAAACACTTATGAGTAAAAATGTATTTCTAAGAATTATTTCTTCTTCTCAGGCATAGGACCACGTAAATGTATCACTAATCCGTTTAAAAAATTACGTAAAAACTGGTCGCCACATTCCTTGTATTTTGGGTGATTTTCACTTCTAAAAATAGCACCCATTTCGCTTTTGGATACTTTAAAATCTACCAAAGCACAAATAGCTACAATATCGTCGTTTCGTAGTTGGTGTGCTACACGTAGTTTTTTCATGATGTCGTTGTTTGTCAATTTAGCCATAATTACAGATTTTTAAGTTCTTTAACCCGCTTTATTCATGGAATTAGCTTTATGCATATGCAAGGCGTCGAAATCCGCAGGAATACTAGTGTATTTCAAGGGTTTTGCAACGAAGCAGATGCGTGAAGATAATTTCAAGGTCACTCAAATTTGGGTGTGATTATTATTAAAAAATATTTCTTGTCTCCTTGTGATTTTATTATATTTGTTTAAAAAATTTATTATAACCGATCAATTAAGCGGGTAAATTTGATACCCAATTGTTTTTGGATTTTTTGCATGTGCTCAATCTCACTAGGCAATATAAATGCTACCGAAACGCCTTTTTTACCGGCTCTGGCTGTTCTGCCACTTCGGTGCGTGTAATATTCCAGTTGCTCTGGTAAGCGATAATGTACTACAAAACTCAAATCGTTTACATCAATACCACGTGCCGAAACATCGGTTGAAACTAGTAATTGCAAACTCTCGTTTTTAAAAGCGCGCATTACCTTGTCGCGTTCTTTTTGTTGCATATTTCCTTCTAAAACACCTACAGAAAAACCGTTTTCTTTCAACTTTTCGTATAAATTTTGCGCACCTGCTTTGGTTTTGTCAAAAATAATACCGCGTTGTCCTTTGTGGTAATACAAAAAGGTAATCAGTTTGTCTAATTTTTCTTTGATAGAAATAGTAATATACTGATGTGTAATATTTTTGTTAATCAAATTGTCGTCACTAATATCCACGCGTGGTGAGTTTGGATTCATATATTGTTTGATAATACGTTGCACGCCATCGGGCATAGTGGCAGAAAATAACCAAGTATGTTTTTCGGGATTGGCTTTTTCCAAAATTTCGTTCAAATCTTGTTTAAAACCCATGCTTAGCATTTCGTCTGCTTCATCTAACACAAGTGTTTTGATATGTTGCAAGTCGATAGATTTACGTTTCATCAAATCAATTAATCTGCCCGGCGTAGCTACAATAATATGTGTGGTACGATTCAGATTACTGATTTGTTTATCAATTTTTTCACCGCCATAAACGGCTTCAACAAATATTTTTTTGTCGCTGTATTTGGTAAATTTAAACAATTGTTTTTTTATTTGTTGCGCCAATTCTCGAGTAGGAGAGAGTATAAGTGCTTGCACTTGGTTTTTATCAGGATTTATTTGTTGTAAAATAGGTAATCCGAAGGCAGCCGTTTTGCCGGTGCCTGTATGTGCTAAACCAATAAAATCAGATTTTGATGATAATAATTGTGCAATGGTTTTTTCTTGAATTTCTGTTGGATGAATAATGTTCATCTCTTTTAGGGCTTTGTTCAGTTGTGGCGAAACCCCTAAATCTAAAAAGGTAGTCATAAAAATATTTTCGGCAAAGATACATTAAATAATTATCTTATAAACTAATTTTTATGTAATTAACTAGAAATGTCACTTCGAGTTAATTTTGAGGATATGAAAAATTTGTATCGAGAAGCCTGTGCTGAGTTTGACGAAGTGTAAGACATTACGGTTTGTAAAATGGTAAATTGATAATAGAAATACGCTTGTCTAAGTTCTCTATACGATAGCTATCGGGACGAACTAACAAGTTTTTTGTATTTCTTCGTTCTGAAAACTATTAACATATCAGTTATACGATTCATCGATTTCACAATTTATCAAAAAATAAATCATTGCCGGTAATATTATTTGCTGTATTTTAGCCGTCTTTGATTTTTTGCAAAATATGATGACAAAATTTATTACCAAGAAAATAGCCAATAATCGTGATGATGTATTATCAGGATTGACTGTGGCATTAGCGTTAGTTCCCGAAGCTGTTGCATTCTCATTTGTAGCAGGCGTGGATCCGCTAATCGGGTTATACGGGGCATTTATGATGGGTTTGATTACTGCTGTTTTTGGCGGTCGCCCCGGAATGATCTCGGGTGCCACAGGTGCCATGGCTATTGTAATGGTAAGTTTGGTAAAAGAAGGACACCAATATGGTATTGACCAAGGTGTTGGTGAACTGGGACTACAATTTTTATTTGTAGCCCTGCTTTTTACCGGACTTTTTCAAATATTAACGGGGGTTTTAAAACTCGGAAAATTAGTACGTTTGATACCGCATCCTGTTATGATGGGATTTGTAAACGGATTGGCCATTGTTATTTTCTTGTCACAACTCGAAATGTTTCAAACAAAAGTTGTTGAAAATGGTGTGGTGAAAAAAGTTTGGATGCAAGGCGACAACTTATATTTAATGCTTGGTTTGGTTGCTTTAACTATGCTGATTATGTTGGTACTACCAAAACTAGTCAAGAAAGTGCCTGAGGCGCTTGTTGCTATATTAGTCATTACAGCTATTGTTATTTTTGGTCATTTTGACGTAGCCACCGTAGGTAGTTTTATTGAAGAAGGGGGCGGAAAAGCACTGAGCGAACGTGGTGGATTTATGGAAATGTTACCAAAATTTCAACTCGATTTATTTACCAATAGTACCTTATGGAGCAAAGGCGCGATACTTATCATCTTAAAATACGCGCCTATTTTGGCAGCTGTCGGACTGATTGAGTCTTTAATGACATTAAATCTGATTGATGATCTTACCGAAACACGTGGTAATGGTAACAAAGAAGCCATTGCACAAGGAAGTGCCAATATTGTCAACGGACTATTTGGCGGTATGGGTGGTTGTGCTATGATTGGTCAATCGGTTATCAATATTAAATCCGGCGGACGTGGCAGACTGTCGGGTATTACAGCTGCGGTGTCTCTACTAATTTTTATTCTGTTTGCTCCAAAATACATTGAACAAGTGCCTATAGCGGCGTTAGTTGGCGTTATGTTTATGGTGGTTATTGGCACTTTTGCTTGGTCTAGTTTTAGAATATTGCATAAAATTCCCTTGTCAGATGCGTTAATCATAGTATTTGTTTCGGCTATTACCGTTTGGCAAAATTTAGCGGTTGCCGTTATTTCGGGTGTGATTATTTCTGCCTTGGTTTTTGCTTGGGAAAATGCCAAGCGTATTCGTGCCCGAAAATCTTTCAAAGAAGATGGAACAAAGGTTTACGAAATTTGGGGACCGTTATTCTTCGGATCTATTACTGCTTTCAATTCCAAATTTGATGTGCAAAATGACCCAGATAAAATCGAAATTGATTTTATGGAAAGCAAAGTATCTGACCATTCGGCTATTATGGCTTTGAAGAATCTGGTCAATAAATACCAAGCAGCAGGTAAAACAGTGCATTTGAAACATTTAAGTGAAGAATGTAAGTTTTTGTTAAACAAAAGTAATCCGCGTTTTGCCGAAATTATTATTCATAATATTGACGATCCGCGTTATCATGTTTTAGAAGATCCTGAGGCTTTTAATTAGATAATTTTCATACATTTGTAGAAAATAATTCTTCAAAAATGAAAACAACAATCACTACATTATTACTAATTACTTTAGTCACTTTTCAAATAAATGCACAAGCAGTTTCAGATGTGGCTAATTGGCCAAACGCTAATTGGAGTTTGCAAATATTAGCACATAGACCATCTTCTAATGCAACAGATATTGAAGCAAACCCAATGATTGATCCTTGTTTTGCTTATGATGACAACGATTCTGGCGCAACACACAATGAGTTAGCTGTAGTATCACCGGTAATTGATTTAACTGCCGCACAAGCAGCAGGAGAAAACAGAATAACCGTTTCTGTAGATTATGCACGTAATTATTTTAATGGCATGGCAGAACTTTTGGAAATGCAATATTGGGATGCTGATAATGCTATTTGGACACAATTTTACAGATTTCCACGATATGATACAACCAATGCGTCCACAGATGATTATTGTTTAGCACAAACAGAAGAAGTGATTGGTGTTTTAGATATTTCTTCATTTTCGGCTACACAATTATCCAATTTTCAATATCGTTTTCATTATAATGATGACACAGCTGGTGATGCAGTGAATCTATTTGGTTTTAGTATTCATTCGCCTATATTACTAAGTTCACATACTGATGCACCTACCTTTATGATTGATTCTTTTCCGGATTGTACAAACAATCAATTTACAGTTACCATAAATATTCACAGTTTAGGAACGGCTTCAACGGTAACTTTTTCTGATAATCAAGGTAGTGCTACGCAAACGGTAAATACTACTGATGATATTTATTTTGGGCCTTATCCAACAAGTACTGACATTGTAATAACAGCAACAAGTGATCAAAATACGGCTGATATGTATGCTGTTCCTGTAACGGTTAGATGTGCTACGGATGCTTGTAACAGTGCTACTGCATTAAATGTTTTTGATACAAGTTGCGGTACGCCAACATTACTTGACAATACAAATGTCCCCGACTCAGGCATTCCATCACCGGGATGTGCCAATTATTATGGAGGCGATTTATGGCTTAGTATTGTAGTGCCTACAAGTGGCGTTGTTTCGGTTGCTACATCATCGCAGGCAGGTAGTCTAGTAAATAACACGGGATTGGCTATATATTCGGGTGATTGTAATAACCTTTCTTTGATTGAATGTAATGACAATGCCAGACCCGGAACAGGTTTTTCACAAATCGATTTAACAGGTCAAACGGCAGGAAGCACATTATATGTAAGAACTTTTGAAAATGGCAATAACAGTTTTGGTGAATTTAATATCTGTGCTTGGGATCCAAGTGTAAGTGCTATTTCTCAAAATACAATTAAAGGATTTTTATATTATCCAAATCCGGCTTCAAATAAACTTAGTTTAACAGCTATAAATACCATTGAAGAAGTAAATATTTATAATTTTATGGGACAAAAAGTAATGACTTTTATGCCTAATTCATTACATGTTATTCTTGATATAAGCAAATTTAATAAAGGTGTTTATCTTGTAAAAACACAAGTAGTTGGTGAGTTTGCAGTTTTTAAATTGATGAAAAAGTAGAAATTATCGAAATAGAATAGTCTAAAATAGTTTTTTTTGACTCCAACGGAATCAGAGATTTAAGCATAAATAATTTTTTGCTGTATTTTGTTTTTGTTTTAAAGAGAGATAATATTCAAATAGCGCGTCAAAATATGAGTTAGCCCGAAATTATGAATTAAAGTGATTATATAGAGAACCTATAAAAATTCACTATATTTGGCAATAATACAACTGCAATGCCCAATTTAAAGTCATATATTAAACTACATATCATCATTTTTATATGGGGATTTACAGCCGTATTGGGGGCGTTAATTCAGTTGGATTATTTTGCAATTACTTGGTACAGAATGGGATTGGCATCCGTTTTTTTGTTTATTTATTTAATCTCGCGAAAATCATCAAGAGAAAAATTAAAACATTTCAACAAAAAGGAACAAAAACAATATCTTGTTGGCGGTGTGATTATCGCCTTGCATTGGATTGCCTTTTTTTATGCTATTAAAGTGTCAAATGTATCTATAACGCTGGTGGCAATGTCCAGTGGCGCTTTTTTTACTTCGTTGATAGAACCCTATTTTTATAAACGTAGTGTCAGAATTTACGAAATTTTATTCGGCTTATTGATTTTATTCGGTTTATATATATTGCTCAGCATTGAAAAAATTGCCTACACAGGTGTTTTGTATGCGTTGATTGCCGCATTTTTATCAGGACTGTTTTCTGTGATAAATGGTATTTATGTGCAAAAACAAAATGCTTATCAACTATCATTCTTTCAACTTTTTTACGGATTTATCTTTCTGACAATCGTCTTGCTTTTTAGAGGAGAATTGCGCAATTTACCAATGCCAAGTCAATCCGATTGGATATATTTATTCATTTTAGCAAGTATTTGTACCGCTTATGCATTTAGTGCGTCTATCGATGTAATGAAACATTTAAGTCCATACACCGTCATGCTTTCGATTAATTTAGAACCCGTTTATGGAATTATTCTAGCCATTTTGTTGTTGGGTGATAAAGAAATGATGTCAAATAATTTTTATTTAGGCGCTTCTTTCATACTGATAATCATACTTTTAAACACGATTTTTAAACATTTTGCAAAAAATCAGCGGTAATTAATGATAATTTCATACTTTTACCCGAATAAACCAAATGAACAATTATGGAATACTTAGATTTTGAAAAACCGATTCAAGACCTGGAAAATAATCTTGTTAAGTGTTATGAAATTGCCAAAGAAACAGGCATTGACACCGGTTGTAAAAAAATTGAAAAAGAAATTGAAAAGAAACAAAAAGAGATATTTAAAAACTTAACGCCTTGGCAAAGAGTGCAATTATCTCGTCACCCAAATAGACCTTTTACGCTCGATTATATCAAAGCATTAGCCGGTGATACGTTTTTAGAACTACATGGTGATCGTAATTTTGCCGATGACAAAGCGATGATTGGCGGATTGGGAAAAATAGGCGATCAAACCTATATGTTTGTAGGCATGCAAAAAGGACGCAATACCAAAGAACGCAAATATCGCAATTTTGGTATGGCTAATCCCGAAGGATATCGCAAAGCTTTGCGTTTGATGAAAATGGCAGAAAAAAATAATATTCCTGTAATCGCTTTTATCGATACACCGGGTGCATATTTTGGCTTCGAAGCCGAAGAGCGTGGGCAAGGTGAGGCTATTGCGCGTAATATTTTGGAAATGACCCAATTAAAAGTACCTATTATGACCATTATTATTGGTGAAGGTGCTTCGGGTGGTGCCTTAGGAATTGGCGTAGGCGATAGAGTGTTTATGCTGGAAAACACTTGGTATTCTGTTATTTCACCTGAATCTTGTTCGTCTATTTTATGGCACAGCTGGGAGTTTAAAGAACAAGCCGCCGAGGCTTTAAAACTGACTTCAAAAGATATGAAGAAACTAAAGTTAATTGATGATATTATTGAAGAACCTATTGGTGGAGCGCATCGCAATCCCGAACAAACTTACCAAAATGTAGCAAACAAAATTGTCGCTACTTATGCCGAATTAAAACAACTTACACCGGAAAAACTTATTGAAGAACGCATGGCAAAATATGCTGAAATGGGTGAGTTTTCTGAGAAATAATATTTTCTAATGAACTTAAAACAAAAACTCATAACCCTCGACAGTATTGTATTAATTGTGATAGCTGTAATATGGCTAACAGCAAAAGATTGGGGTTATCAAGACATACTTTTGGAATATTTTATCCCTATCATGCTCACCGCATATTTAGTAGGGCGGCACATACCGTTACAAATTGTCAAAAAACATTTAAAAAATCAAAAATAATTCATACTTTTAGACGTCCAAATTTTTTGGACGTCTTTTGTTTTGTTCTTGTTTCAATTCAATTTCAAAACAATGAAAAATATTAATTAAATATATAGTACTATGAGTAATATGAATAAACAAATTGCACAATTAGCACCCCAAGAAATTTGGGCGAATTTTGTTGCCTTAAACGAAGTGCCCCGTCCTTCCAAAAAAGAGGAAAAAGTTAGACAATTTATGTTAAACTACGGAAAAAGTCTGGGCTTAGAAACCTTTGAAGATAAAATTGGTAATGTAATTATCAAAAAACCGGCAACTCCCGGTATGGAAAACAAAACCGTTATTGCTTTGCAATCGCATCTCGATATGGTACCCCAAAAAAACAATGACAAAGAACATTGTTTTGAAACCGATGGTATCGATATGCTTATCGACGGCGATTGGGTAACTGCCGATGGTACCACACTTGGTGCTGATAATGGTATTGGTGTAGCAGCTATCATGGGCTTGCTGGCATCCAAAGATATTCCGCACCCCGCACTCGAAGCCTTATTTACGATTGATGAAGAAACCGGTATGACAGGTGCGCAAAATTTAGAAGAAGGTATTTTAGATGCGACCATTATGCTTAATTTGGATACCGAAGAAGATGACGAATTAGATATTGGTTGCGCAGGCGGTATCGATATTACAGCAACACGTTCATACGAACAAAAAGATGCAGATAAATCAGGAAAAGCCTACAAAATTACTGTTAAAGGCTTGACAGGTGGTCACTCGGGAATGGATATTCATTTGTACAGAGGCAATGCCAACAAGATATTGAACAGATTGCTATACAATCCATCAGCAAAAGGATTGCAAGTAGCCGAAATTCATGGTGGTGGCTTACGTAATGCCATTCCTCGCGAAGCGCAAGCTACCGTAGTTTTACCGGTAGATAAAGCAGATAAATTGCTACAAGAAATGAAAGATTTATCTGAGACAATCAAAACAGAACAAGCCGTACAAGATCCTGAAATGACAGTGCTTTTTGAAGCGGTTGATATGCCCGAAAAAGTAATGGATTATGATGCGCAATGCAAACTTATCAAAACAATTTATGTAGCGCATAACGGTGTGTTTAGAATGAGCCCCGATATGGAAGACTTAGTCGAAACATCTAACAACGTGGCTAGTGTCAATGTTGCCGATGGTAAAATTCAAATTGACAATTTAACTCGTTCAAGCGTAGAAAGTACCAAAACTGATTTGGCTAATAACTTAAAAAGTGCTTATGAATTAGGCGGATTTGAAGTAAAATTAGATGGCTCTTATCCTGGTTGGAAACCCAATCCAAAAGCCGAAATTTTAGCTGTAATGACCGATTTATATACCAAAATGTATAACGAAGCCCCCAAAGTTGTCGCTTGTCATGCAGGTTTAGAGTGTGGTATTATCAAATCGCATTATCCTGATATGGAAATGATTTCTTTCGGACCAACCATTACAGGAGCGCATTCGCCTGATGAACGTGTGAATATCAAATCTGTACAAAAATTCTGGGAGTATTTGAAAGAGACTTTAAAAAATGTACCGGATAAATAGACTTTGCGTTTCTAGCATGAATTTAATGTGATTATTTATCTATTAAGTCCCGTAGGGACGAAATTTTTGTAACACAATAGGAATATTAACCATACGCAATTTTATGTGATAATGTTCTTAAATACAAGTAGAATAGATTTTATTTATGAATAATTGAAAAGATTATTTATAAAGAAATAATTATTAAACATTTAACGAAATTGAGTTATTAGCATAGTTAAGTCCCGTAGGGACGAAATTTTTGTAACACAATGGGAATATTAATCATATGCAATTTTATGTGATAATGTTCTTAAATATAAGCAGAATAGATTTTATTTATAATAATTGAAAAGATTATTTATAAAGAAATAATTATTAACCATATTAACGAAATTAAGTTATTAGCATAGTTAAGTCCCGTAGGGACGAAATTTTTGTAGCTTGAGATTATTGTCGTGTGTAATAGATGAAGAAGAATTCTTTGTTTTGGCGTGATTTTTTTTTGAAAATCATGACAAAACACAATCGATATTAGAATCAAGAAATAATACAATTAAACCAATAATAATTATCAATAAATTAAGAATAAACAATGGATAAACAAATATTTGATTTAATCAACCAAGAAAAAATCAGACAAACAGAAGGATTAGAACTGATTGCTTCCGAAAATTATGTCAGCGATGATGTCATGGCGGCAATGGGTTCTGTTTTAACTAATAAATATGCCGAGGGTTACCCCGGTAAACGCTATTATGGAGGCTGTGAGGTAGTTGACGAAGTAGAACAACTGGCTATTGACCGTGCCAAAGAACTTTTCGGTGCCGAATATGTCAATGTGCAACCACATTCCGGTTCGCAAGCCAATGCAGCTGTATATTTTGCATTATTACAACCGGGCGATACCATTATGGGTTTTGATTTGTCGCATGGAGGACATTTAACACATGGTTCACCTGTAAACTTTTCAGGTAAATTATATAATGTCGTTTCTTATGGCGTAGATGCCGAAACAGGCAGAATAGATTATGATAAAATGCGTGAAACAGCGCTCGAAGCCAAACCAAAATTAATTATTGCAGGCGCATCCTCATATTCGCGTGATATGGATTTTGCCAAATTTAGAGCAGTCGCAGATGAAGTAGGCGCATTGTTGATGGCAGATATTTCACACCCATCAGGCTTAATCGCCAAGGGCGTATTGTCTGATCCGATGCAATATGCACACGTTGTAACAACCACTACACACAAAACATTGCGTGGTCCTCGTGGTGGCATGATTATGATGGGCAAAAATTTTGAAAATCCAATGGGTTTAAAAACACCCAAAGGAAAAATCAGAATGATGTCTGCGATATTAAATTCTGCTGTATTCCCCGGCATGCAAGGAGGTCCTTTAGAACATGTTATTGCTGCCAAAGCCGTAGCTTTTCAAGAAGCATTACAAGACAGTTATTTAGATTATATCGTTCAAGTGCGCAAAAATGCCAAAGCTATGGCAAAAGCATTTGTCGATAGAGATTATAAAGTGATTTCCGGTGGCACGGATAACCATATGATGCTGATTGATTTACGCAACAAAAATGTAAACGGCAAAGAAACCGAAAAAGCCTTGGTGCAAGCGCATATTACCGTCAATAAAAATATGGTGCCTTTTGACGATAAATCGCCATTTATTACCTCAGGTATTCGAGTTGGTACAGCCGCAATTACCACCAGAGGTCTGGTTGAAGAGGATATGGATAAAATTGTTAATTTTATAGATATTATTATCAATAATATAGAAAATGAAACAAAAATTGCAGAAGTGAGAGCAAATGTAGCAGATTGGATGAAAAATTATCCATTATTTGTGAAATAATTTTGTATTCTAAAAAAAGATTAGTACTTTTGAACAACAAATAAAAACTATTAATTATGAGTAAATTCGATGATGTAGTAGCAAAAGCTGCTGAACAATTAAAAAAAGTAGGCATTTCTGCCGATGATACACTATTAAGAGCAGTAGCCAAGTCACAAGGACCATCTATCTATTTAAGAGATGCTTCATTGGTATCTTGTGGAGATGATGCCGAATTAAAAAGAGTTGAAAACAACTTTATCGTGAAAAAATTAGGCGTTACTGATGAAGGAGCAATCAAAAAAGCATTAGATAATGCTTGTGCAACTTTCAAACCTGAAAAATTCAAAATGCGTGTAGCATTTTATTATTCAATCGTTAAAGATTTGAAAAAAGAATCAGTATTTGCATAATTGACTAATAAAATTATGATAAAATCCCGAAGCAATCAGCTTTGGGATTTTTTTTTAAACAATTCTAAAAACTTGTTGGTATAATTTATGATAAAAAATATGTACATTTGCTTTCAATGAAAAATAGAAAATTACACATTATATATATATTACTTTTTTGGACGAGCTTTGCTTGGGCACAAAATCCGGCGCTTGCCAAAAAATACTATGATGATGGCGATTTAGAAAAAGCCATTTATGAGTACAAATTGCTGGTAAAGAAATTTCCTTACAATACTTCTTATGCAACTAGTTTGATTAGTGCTTTACAGTCAAATAAAAATTTCAAATCGGTAGATTCTTTAATTAATAAACTGAATCCTAAGAAAAATCCGGTATTATGGGTTTATCAAGGATATAATTATCAATTACAAAAAGACTCTGTAAAAGCAAAGAAATATTACCAGAAAGCTATAAAAGCAACCAAAAAACAAAGTTATTATGTCTACGCTGTGGGCGCTGCTTTTCAAAAATATTATCTTTTAGATCAAGCTTTACATTTGTATGAAGAAGCAATGCAGTCGGAGAATAAAATAGATTTTAGCTTGCAAATTGCACAGATTTATGCCGAAAAAAATCAGTTGGACAAAACTTTCCATTATTATTTGTCTTTTGTGGATAAAGATGAACGAAACAGTTATCGCATCAATTATTATTTGTCAAAATATATTACCCAAGACCCTGAAAATAAGGCGAATATTATTCTGAAAAAACAATTAATTCAAAAGGTTAAATCAGATTCAAATCCAAAGTGGTATAGATTATTGCATTGGTTATATATGCAACAAAAGGATTATAAAAAAGCCTTCTTCCAATTGAAGAGTTTATACAAAAAAGAGGAAGCAGAAATAAGCGAAATCTACCAATTGGCTCAAACTGCCCGTTTTGCTAAAAAAATAGATGCCGCTACTGCAATTTATGAGTTTGTAGTTGAAAATAGTCCCAAACCACTTTATATTGAATTGAGCAAATTGGCATTATTGCATATCGAAACGGATAAAATGTTGTCTGAGGAACAAAAACAAGAGTTGCAAGCCCAATTTGAGCAATATATTAACGAAGACTGGTCAAATAGAAGTCGTGTAGCACTCAATTTATTATACGCCGATTTTACAGCTTTTCATCTTAAAAAGATAAATGATGCACTTGCCATTTTAAAGCAAACTACATTGATGCCATTGACACGAAATCAAAAAGCATCGGTGCAACTCAAAAAAGCCGATATTTATTTGTTTGATGCGCAATTTAATCAAGCATTGGTTTTATATACTCAAGTACAACTCGATTTTCCAAACAACGAAATTGGGCATCAAGCGACTTATAAAATTGCGAAATCATCTTTTTTTAAAGGTGATATCGATTGGGCTCACTCACAACTAAAAGTAATAAAATCAGTAGCAAGCGATTTAATTGCCAATGATGCTATCGATTTAGATTTAATTATTATCAACAACAAAGAAGAAGGCGATACCATACAAGCCGGATTGAAAAAATTTGCTCAAGTTAAGTACGAAATCTATCGTAAAAATCCTAAGAAAGCCTTACAATTACTCGACTCAATGAAGGTAAATTTTAAAGGACAACAAATTTATGATGATGTGTTATTTGCTAGTGGACAATTATTAGAACAACAAGAACAGTATGATAAAGCGCTTCAAAATTATGAAGAAATTCTGCAAGGCAAAGAAGACTTGTTCAAAGATGATGCGCTTTTCAGAATAGCAAGAATATATGAAACGGAATTAGAAGACGAAGAGCAAGCACAAAAATATTATAAACGAATTATCATTGAGTTCCCTGCCAGTTATTGGTTTGTCGATGCGCGAAAATATTATCGCAAATTACGAGGAGATGATATTTAACAGATTAACGAAAAGGTACGAGGTAAAAGGAGAAAGGTAAAAATACGTAGCGATGCGATGATCGCGTCTAGATAATTATCTAAATAGGAGGACGCTGAGTGAATTTTACGACGTAGGAGAAAAATTTGTACCGAAGTGCCCGAGTTTGTGACAAAATTGTTTATTATATGTTATCAATTAAAAAAAAGACTACTCGGCATGATGACAATAGGAAGAATGCCGAGGAATCTTATTTTAGTTTGTCAATTCATTCTCGAATCGTTTCACTTTCGGGATTCCCTTCGGTCGCACCCGTCATCTGTCATCAATTAATCAAAAAATAATAAATGAAAAAAATAATCACATTACTAATACTCATAAGTCTGTCATCTTGCCAAGCTCAGCAAGCTGTTGTCAAACAATATAAGTCAACAGCTATTGACAATTTTGCAACTACGCCTGTATTAAAAGGCGCACGGTACGGTATTTCTATTCGTGAACTGGAAACGGATAAAAAAATTATTGCCGTCAATGACCAAGACAATTTTGCGCCGGCTTCAAATCTGAAATTGCTATATACGTTGGCAGTAGTTGACAAATTTGGTGCCGATTATCGTTATCAAATGCCATTGTATGCCAATGGGGTGATGCTAAAAAATGGTTTTTTTAAGGGTGATTTGATTTTCCAACCTTCTGGCGACCCATCTTTTGCTTCTATGCGTTTACATCAAAGTTTAGATTCATTGATTAACGTAATTATCAACAAAATAAAAAGTAGGGGTATTAAAAAAATTAACGGCAAACTAGTTATGCAACTCAATGGCTGGCGTTATCCTGTCCCCGGAAGTATTCCTGTTGAAGATATTGGTAATTATTACGGTACCGGTGCTTGGGATTTTAATTTTAATGACAATCGCGTTGATATTTATTTACAACGAAGTACAAAAATCGGGCAAGCAACCAAAGTGCTTTATACCAAACCTAAAATTGAAGGATTTACGGTTATTTCAAAAGTAAAAACGGCTGCACCTGATACAGATGATGAAGGCTATATTTTTGGGGCACCTTATGCAATGCCTCGTATTATTTTAGGAACAATTCCTGCAGGTAAAAAACCTTTTAGAGTGAAGGGAGGTATTCCTAATCCGCCACTGTCTTTTTTAAAAATATTAAAACAAAAATTCAAAAAGAAAGGTGTTTTAGTAGATGATATTGCCATTGAATTTACACAAAAAAAATATCAAAATCCCATTTGGATTTACCGTTCAAAACCTTTGATAGATTTAGCCAAAATAACCAACGATTATAGTATCAATCATTTTAGCGAAGCATTTGCATGGTTGCTTGTACAAGGCAACAAACCCGCAGATGGTTATATCAGCAAAGAAGCCATTCACGATTTTTTTGTTCCTTATGGTTTTGCTGATGCCGATATTGAAGATGGTTGTGGCTTAGCCCCCGATAATTTGGTACAGCCGGCACAAATGACCAATTTTTTACATTTGATGAAGCAAAAATTAGGTAAAAAACAATTGCTGGACATTATGTCACATGGAGGCGAGGACGGTTATGCCAAGTATTTTTTGCGCAAATCACCATACCAAAAACAAGTATGGGTTAAAAGCGGATCAGTAAGTAAGGTGCGTAATTATACAGGCATTTTTCAAGCAAATTCGGGCAAATATTACACCTTTTCGGTCATGACCAATATGTTTATCGGTAAACATAAAGATGTACGTGTTGCCATCGAAAAGTTGGTCGAAAGTTATATTAAAAAATTATAGGGTAAAAGGTACGAGGAAAAAGGTAAAAGTACGATTTATCGCGTCAGAAGCTAACAGCCAACAGCCAAAGACCAAAAGCTAACAATCAGTTCATTAATTTATCAATCACGGGGCTTCGGTACAAATTATTCTCATGCGTCGAATAATTCACTCAGTCGCCTCTCCCGATAGTTGTCAGGATTATCAAATTATCACATTATCAAAACATCAGTTAATCAATAAAAAATATGTTTCAAGTAGGAAAAACCATTATTACCGAAGATTTATTCGAAAAAGAGTTTGTTTGCAATTTAAAAGCCTGCAAAGGCATTTGTTGTGTCGAGGGAGACTCGGGTGCGCCATTGTTAGAAGAAGAAAAAGCCATTTTGGACAGCATTTATTCCGAAGTAAAGCCGTATTTAACCGATGCAGGTCGAAAAGCGATTGAATCACAAGGTAAATATGTTATCGATAAGCAAGGCGATTTAACCACGCCGCTTATCAACGATAAAGAATGTGCTTTTGTCACGCAAAACGAAGACGGAACGTATTTGTGTGGCATTGAAAAAGCCTTTTTAGATAAGAAAATAGATTGGCAAAAACCCATTTCATGTCATTTATATCCTATTCGTGTTCAAGATTTTGTCGAGTTTCAGGCAGTCAATTATAATGAGTGGGATATCTGTTCAGACGCATGTGAATTAGGCAAACAACTGCAAGTACCATTATACAAATTTCTTAAAGAACCTTTGATACGCAAATTTGGCAAAGACTGGTATGACGAAGTTGCCATTATTGCCAGAGAATACTATAAAAATAATTAAAATTTGAGAATGTATAATAGTATGAAATTAATAGATTTTTTGTCAATTATTATATTATTTTCCGGTTGTAGCGGAATACAAGAAAAAGAAACTAAAGTAGTAACTAAAAACAAAGTTAATATGAAACCAAAAATTAAAAAATCAGAAGAAGAGTGGGAGGAAGTGTTAACACCTCAACAATTTCATATTTTACGTAAAAAAGGTACAGATTTACCCGGAACAGGCGCGTATACCTATCATTTTGAGCAAGGTATGTATAAATGTGCCGGTTGTGGTGCTGAGCTGTTTAAATCGGGAACGAAGTACGAAAGTCATTGTGGTTGGCCATCGTTTGATGATGCTATTGAAGGGGCAATCATTCAGCAGGCTGATTATAGCCATAATATGATTAGAACAGAAATAATTTGTGCCAATTGTGGAGGACATTTAGGACATATTTTTGATGATGGTCCTAAGGAAACCACAGGAAAACGTTATTGTGTCAATTCGACGTCGATACAATTTATAAAAAAATAATTTTACGTAGAGACGTTTTGTTAAAACGTTTCAAGTATATTTTGTTAAAATGGTTTTAGATGAAATATATTTTATAAACGTAGATATTAAACGATTATTAATATGAAAAATAAATATCCAATACAATTTTCAATTATTGTTCCTGTATATAATCGCCCGCAGGAAACGGAGGAGTTATTGGCAAGTCTATTACAACAAACATATCACGATTTTGAAGTAATTATTGTAGAAGACGGCTCTTCAGTCTTGTCTGAAAAAGTAGTCAGAAACTATATGGATAAGCTGACAATCAAGTATTTTTATAAAGAAAATTCTGGTCCGGGGCAAAGCCGCAATTACGGTATGCAACGTGCTAGTGGCAATTATTTTATCATTTTAGATTCTGATGTAGTAGTGCCCAAAGATTACTTGCAAATTGTATACAATCGTCTGCAAAATCACTTTGTTGATGCTTTTGGTGGCCCGGATGCCGCAATGGATGATTTTACGCCCATTCAGAAAGCCATTAACTATGCTATGACTTCGTTTTTTACCACAGGTGGTATCAGAGGAAAAAACGAATCGATGGAAAAATTTCATCCACGTAGTTTTAATATGGGTATTTCAAAAGAAGTATTTGACAAAACCAAGGGCTTTTCAAAATTACGTTTTGGTGAGGATATAGATTTTAGTATTAGAATAATGGTCGAAGGATTTACAACGGCTTTGTTTACCGATGCATATGTATACCATAAACGCCGAAATAGTTTAAAGCAGTTTTTTAAACAAGTATATAATTCAGGAATTGCACGAATCAATTTATTTAAAAGACATCCAAAATCACTTAAAATGGTGCATTTCTTTCCTGCATTATTTACCATAGGCTTGTTGGTAGGAATATTTTCTTTTTTGTTTATTTCAAAATGGTTGTTACTACCGTTTTTATTATATTTCATCATTCTTTTTCTCGATGCGAACAAGCAGTATAAAGCACCAAAAATTGCTTTACAATCTGCCTTTATGTCCTTTGTGATGTTGGTGGGATACGGACTGGGTTTTATCAAGGCATTTTATAAGCGTATCATTTTAAAAGAACTTGAATTTTCTTCTTTTGAAAAGACCTTTTATGAATAGTAGTGACGCGATGCTCGCGTTAGAGTCTAGTAGAAGAAGGTCTAATTTTGAACAATATAAAGCTAAAAATCAACCAAGCCTCGTAGGGTTATATCTTTTTTGAGTTGGATATAATTGTGGAATGACATTTCTGTAGAAAAAGAAAATCTGTGTAAATCCGTGTCATCTGTGGACAAGAAAAGGTTGCGTCAGCAATCAACTAATGTGTGCTTATGATACTTATGTGGTTAAAAAAAGGATTCTTAGTGTTTAGTAATAAATTATTAATGTTAGATGTTAGTAAAATACTTAATAACGAAACTAAAATGTTTTTTGATAATTTCTTGATATTAAAATGATTAAGTTTAAATAAAATCGCGTAATTTTGTCAAAAATAAATGAAATGGAAATAGCATTAGTCGCCCACGATGGCAAGAAACCGGAAATGGTTCGGTTTATTATGGAACATAAAGATGAATTACTTCAAAAAAATGTAGCAATTATTGCTACGGGAACTACCGGAAAATATATAGAAGAAACAGGTTTGCAAGTACACCGATATTTGTCAGGCCCACTAGGTGGCGATGCGCAAATAGGTGCTAGAGTTGCCGAAGGGAAAACGAAAATGGTTATTTTCTTTCGTGATCCATTAGACAAACATCCGCACGAACCGGACATTTCGATGTTAATGCGTTTATGTGATGTGCACAATATACCTTTGGCAACCAATCCTTCAACTGCCAATTTATTGTTTAAAGCTACTTTTTAGTCGATAAAATCAATAAGCTGTTCAATTACCTTATCATCTTTCAAAATACGATTGTGTCCTAAGCCTTTGGTACGGATAAGTGTACCGTTTTGAAGGTGTTTGTAGTTGTTTAACGCATCGGTTATAGCCACTTCGGGATCATCATCATCATGAATGATTAAAGTAGGCACACTTATTT
>Ga0256843_1001325_pt1 | contig 19676 bp, 16 predicted proteins | sample AlvinellametaG_FD_191572 | JGI IMG/M metagenome (GOLD analysis project Ga0256843, IMG submission 191572) | Pompeii worm associated microbial communities from hydrothermal vent at the East Pacific Rise, Pacific Ocean - Alvinella | ecosystem: Host-associated > Annelida > Integument > Unclassified ... | reverse complement strand
AGGGTATGAAACAGGTTGAGAAGCCTCTCTTTGGACGTGAAGGAGCAAATACCAAAATTATAGAGAGTGATGGTAGTATCACAGCGGAGTGTGATGGCCCTTATGACAACTATAAAAAAGTGTATCAGGAGTATGTAGAGTTTCCAAAAGATGTAAAAGGTGCTAAGTATCAAGCTGGAGTATTTTTTGCATATGAAGCATGTGGGCTGAGTTATCGCAAAGGCGGTGATATTTTAGATAATATGAGTAAGTTTGTAGGACATCTATTAACAGAGAAGTAGCTCTTGCACAATAAGGGAGCTTCTCAAGTTCTCTTTTGTCATTAAAAAAATCAGTTTAAAGTTATATCTGTGGGATTTAAAAAAGTGTGGCTCCGGATACTGGATTCGAACCAGTGACCAAGTGATTAACAGTCACCTACTCTACCGCTGAGCTAATCCGGAATGTGTAGCGAAATTTTATCTGAAAAGTTTTAAAACAACCTAAAATGATGACTTTTAAATATTTTTTTGATGATTAAATTCGGGAATAATCTCTTGAAGCTTTTTGATAGGCTCCTGACTCTGAAGTAATGCATCAATATCACCTTTGAGTTTATCAATATTATAAGATGTAGCTCTTGCAATTGTAATAGATTTATACTCTGTATTTGCATCACTCTCATCAATTAAAAGTTCTTCATATAGTTTTTCACCAGGACGCAGACCTATAAACTTTATTTCAATCTCATCTCTTCCGCTTAGATGAATCATTCTTTTGGCTAAATCTACAATTTTTACAGGCTCACCCATATCCAAAATAAAAATTTCTCCACCTTCTCCAATAGAAGCAGCTTGCAATACAAGCTCACACGCCTCAGGAATAAGCATAAAATAGCGTGTAATATCTGGATGGGTTACAGTTATAGGTCCACCCATCTCTATCTGTTTTTTAAATTTCGGTATAACACTTCCACTAGAGCCCAAAACATTGCCAAAGCGCACTGTTACTATCTCTGTCTTGCTCTCTTTTGAGCTGATATTTTGAGCATAGAGTTCACATACACGTTTTGTTGCACCCATAACATTTGTAGGCCGAACTGCTTTATCGGTAGATATAACAACCAGTTTTTCTACTGCAAACTCTATAGAACTCTCTATAACATTTTTAGTCCCCACAATATTATTAATAATTGCTTCTTTAACATTTAACTCAACTAGAGGTACGTGTTTGTATGCCGCAGCATGAATAACAATCTCGGGCTTATAATTAGCAAAGCTATTTTGTAGTTGTTCTAAATTGACTACACTCTGCATTAAAGCCACTACATTCACATCAATATCTCTTAACTCTTCTACTATAGAGTAGAGATTGTATTCACTATGATCTAATAGTATAAGCTCCTTAGCACCATATTTAGCACATTGCCTTGCAATTTCACTACCAATGCTTCCTCCTGCACCTGTAATTAACACCTTTTTATCCTGAATAAACTCTTCTATTTTATCTTTATCCAAATCTTGTGGATTTCTAGCTAAAAGATCTTCTAAAGAGATATCTTTCAACTGTTTTGTATAGTCCTTATCTCTAAGTATTTCATCCATAGGTGGTAGAACTTTAATCTCTTTAAAGTAAGGACTCAACTCCTCATATATCTCTTTTAGCCTTCTGTTTTTAACAACTGGCATTGCAACTACAAGTAGATCATACTGCTTTTGACCAATTTTCTCTTTTAGCTTTTGAGTAGAGAGTACCTCTATTGCATCAATAGATCGGTTTTGCATTAATGGATCATCATCAACAAAATACTTTACACGGTATTCACTATGCGTAAATTCACTCTGTAATTTTGTACCGGAGTGTCCTGCTCCAAAAATTACTATATTTTTTGTCTTCTGGGTATGACTTCTGTTTCTATAGTAGTAATAGGCATACATTAAAAAGTTTAAAGCAAAAATATAAAAAAACAGTTCTGATGCTAAAAATGAGATACGAACCTTAGTGTAGAAAAAAGGCATATAGATAAAAAAAGCAGCTACATAAACAAAACTTTTAATCAAAAAAGATTTTTGAGATGCCTTTGACCATGAGAGTGAGTAGTCATTTAAAATAAATCTAGAGGCTACTATACGAACAGCGATTACACCAAATATGACTGTATAGTCTACAGGCTTATGAAAAATAAAAAATGTCCACATAAAGGTTATAAATGAGAGAAAAATTATAATTAGGAAATTTAAAGTTTTTTTACTTGGTTTTAACACTATACAAAGGCCTTCTTAGAATCTATAAACTTTATAATAGCATAATGTAGACCCATTATAACAACGAAGGCTATAAAAATATTTTTAAACAAAAGAATAAAAAGAAAACTTAACAGGTTTAAACATGTCAATGCAATTGTAACTTGAGCATGACTCCAATTAGCTTGAACCAATCTTTGATAAAAATGCTTTTTATGTGCTATAGAAAGTTTTTCTGCATTCTTAAAACGTCTGTAGAGTGTTAAAGTTGCATCAAGCCAAAAAGGGGTAAAAAGAGCTATCCATATCCAAAAATTATAACTATCTTCATTTGCATAGTAGAGAGTAAAAATAGCAATATTATACCCAAGTAGCGTACTTCCGACATCACCCATAAAAATCTTCGCCTTATGCCAGTTCCATATCAAAAAACCTGCCAAAGCAGCTATAAGTACTAAAAAATGAGCCCCTCCAAAGAGAAAAAAACCAGCCAAAGCTAAAAAGATAGACTCACTGCCAGCATAGCCATCAATACCATCTAGGAAGTTATAAAGATTGATAAACCATATAATCATAAAAAAAGCAAAGATATTTGTAAAAAATTGACTCTTTATGGTAAATACAAAAAGATTTAACTCTTGAAATCCCCCTAAGCAATATATTCCAAGTAGAGCTACTAGAGACTGGGCTAAAAGTCTTTTTTTTGCACAGAGTCCATATAAATCATCAATATACCCAACTATTGATATGAGTACACCTACGATCAATGCATAAAAGAGCCTGGATTCAATCTCTTGCATAAAATATAAATAGGAGATACCTAAAAACCAAGTAAAAACAATTGCAATACCTCCACCATGTGGAGTAGGAACAGTATGTGAACTACGCTCATTTACTTCAGCTAAAAGAGCATTTCGCAAAGCATACTCTTTAATGATGTAAGTTAAAGTAAAAGAGAGAAAAAATAAAATAATATAAAACATCGCTACTTCTCTCCTTCAATCATCACTCTTATTGCATCTGTCGCACAATATGGAAGAGAACCTTTATAACTACTCTCTACCTCTAAACTTCTAAAGAGCTTCTGATGCAAAGAGGGTTTAATCTTAGCGATAATACTCTCGAAAAAAGGTACTTTTATAAGAATTCGTCTCTTCTTTAAGGCCTGAGCAATCAACTCTATAAGAAGTGTTGTGGAGAGCGTCTCCTTGTCTGCAACTAACAATGTTTTTGAACTTCTCTCTTTAATAACAGACTCCAGTATAAAGCATAAATTTCCAATATAAAGCATACTCCGACGATTCTCAATACCACTAAAAGGCAATATTGGAAGTCTCTTGATTAATTTAATTAATCTTTGGATATTGCCAGGGGCACCCTTCCCATATACCATCGGAATTTGTAAGATTGTAACACAAAATGCATCATCTTCTAACTCTTTAAGAAGATTTTGAGCCTCTAACTTACTTTTTCCATATGGCGTCACAGGTCGGGGCTCACTCTCTAAAGTTATATAACTATATTGATCACCATAGACTGCTACACTACTTAAGAAGATAAAATGTTTCACACCACTCTCTTTGGCTTTTTTTGCTAAAGAGAGTGGATATTTGACATTTATTTCATAATAGTTATCATAAGAGTATTCACGCTGTTGATGTACTAAAGCAGCAGCATGTAAAACTGTGTCAATATTTTTAAGCTGGAGTTCTTGGAGTCTCTGTTTTTGAAGGGAGAATGTTTGAAAATTATAATTTTGAGTATATCTCTCAATAAAACTTTTTGCAATATATCCACTGCTACCAGTTACTAAAATATTTTTCATTAAACTACTTCTTATACTTTATGAAACTAATAATGACATAGTGCACAAAATAGTATACAGATTGAAAAATTGTTAATTTTTCTATCTCTCTATAGAGCTTCCAAACATACCATGCTGCTACAAACTTATTACTTGATAGAGAACCTGAATAAAACCGATATTTAGCTAATGCCTCTTTATAACAATAGGCATAATCTATCTTTTTTAACAGTTTCAGCCAAAGAGCATAATCCTGTCTTTTTAAGATTAAAGGCATATAGACTTTTGATAATATTTGTGTATCATATACTACTGTTAGACATGGTATATAATTACTTTTTAACATCATTGTATAGCTTACCTTTTGAGGTCTTTCGATAATATCACTGATAACATTGCTATGCTCATCAATTTTTATATACTCTGTAAAAGAGAAAGCTATTTCATTTTCTTGCATAAAGCCTATCTGTTTCTCAAGCTTATCTTTCATCCATATATCATCAGCATCTAAAAAAGCGATATAACGACCTTTTGCCTCTTTAATTGCTCTGTTTCTTGCTATGGCAGGGCCAGAGTTATCTTCTAATTTTATAAGCTTGATTCTACTCTCATTTTTCATATACTCTTTAACAATCTCATTAGAGTTATCAGGAGAGCAATCATCAACAATAATCATCTCCCACTCTCGATATGTTTGAGAGAGTACAGACTCTATACACTCAGATATGAAACGTTCACTTTTATATGATGGTGTAATGATTGAGACTAAACTATGAGACATTATTTAAAACTTTAGAGTATTTTTTTAAAGTGCTAAATAGATTTTGAGCACTTAATTTATTTAAACAAGCAATATCATAACATTTTTTCAACCTATCTGTTCCATAGCAAGGCTGACAATCCAGCCCTAATTTAACAACTTGTGTCTTTTTTGAGTATGGCTTTACCTTGTAATCTTTTGCAGGTCCAAAAATTGTAAATATCTCACAATCTTCATTACAAGCTGCAATATGTCCAAGTCCTGAATCACTATTTATAAAGATATCACAACTCCATATAAGGGAAGTAACCTCTCTTAAAGATTTATCCTCTATCAAGAGTGTATTTGAGCTATTTTGTACAATATATTCTCCTTCAATTAGCTCTGAAGGGCCACTAAATATATAAAATTCAATATTGAAATACTCTTGCTGCATTAAATTAATAAAGGTAACATAGTTCTCTTTTGCCCATCTCTTTTTTTTAAATAGGGGATTAGAACCAGGATGTATACCTACTCTAATTTTTTTATCTACTCTTTGAGCTTTTTTAATACCATAAATCTTGACTCTATGTTTCACCTCTTCATCACATAGAAGCTTATAATTATTTTCTACTCTATGAATATTTTCTATATACTTTATAGCCTTTGTATAGAAGAGACTCTCTACCCAACTCTTATACTCACCTATTCGCTCCTTCGCTCCAATCAAAAAAGAGAATATACCTGCTTTATATGCGGATGTACCGGATGTTACAAGTGAGATATCATACTTTTGTACTCTTAATTTGATAAGTATAGATAGAAGGTCCCTTATACGATATGAACTCCTGTATATTCTATTAATCTGATCTGCCTTTTCAATAGGAAAAGAGGCAGCTTCTTGAAATATTACAAAATCTACTTCTGCTTCAGGATAGAGTTCAAACAGTTTTTCCAAAGTAGGAGTAAACATTATCATATCACCCAGGCCAAAAGTATGTATAACTAAAATTTTCACAACTTTGCCTTTATTTTTACCAAAAATGCTTTCCAAGCAAAAAATTTATTCTCCTGATATCTCATCCATTTGTTAAAATAAACATGAAAGAACTCATCAAACTCACTTAAAACAGCTAACTGTCTAACAACAAGTCTATGATAAAATCCACTAGATATTACGCCATCTAAAGAGTAATAACTCCAATATCCACACTCATAAAGTGGCAAAATATGCTTTAAGTTCTCTATATTTTTTTTAAAAAGCAACCTATACTCTTTATCTACCTTTGATAGTTCATAAATAGCTAAAATCACTGAAATATATCCATTTAAAACTCCACTTAAATCTTTACGTGGATACTCTTCATAAATAAAACCTCTGACTTCCTCTTTAGTAAACTCTCTTTTAAGCCCTTTTGAGTCTACACTCATCTCCAATGGTAATAAGGCTCTCTTTGCACAAAGTAAGTAGTCATCATTTCCTGTATTGTAATAAGCTCTTAAGAGAGAAGAGATAGCAAAGCCCTGAGCTAAAGCAGAAGACCATGGAGAAGGCAAATCTTTATAGGATGGATTTTTATGTATGATACTCCAAGAACCATCTTTATTCTGGTTTGACACTAACCAATCACAATGCAAAAGTGCTCGTCTCTTCCAAAGCTCTTCACCGCTTTTTCTCCACGCCAACCAACAAGCAAGAGAGTATTGTGCCAACTCTAGAGCATGGAGATGATACTCACCATCATATCCTAAAAAAAGATAGAGCCCATCCTCATTAAACTTACCTTTATAGAGAGTGGCTTTTTTTGAAATATCATAAAAGTAGAGATATCTATCATTATCTCTCTCTTTTTTAGGTACAAGAGGGTATAGTATATGCCAGTAATCTTCAACCTTATCTGTAAAGTATTGCAAAACTGTAACAATTTTTCCATGTGAAAAGAGTGCCATTTCAACCTACTTTTTAAAATATTTATAGTAAAAATGAGAGAGTAATTTTTTCAATAAATAGAGTGGTAACTTAAAAAAGAACCCTACTCTATATAATCTACTACACTCTACTGGATAGTTTTTACAGACAATTGACAACTCCTCTAACTTAAACTGTACTCTGTTTTTAATATCACTTGAAATCCCATCTGTTCTATAGAGAATAATAGGCAGCTCAATAAAGGTAATTTCATACTTTTTTTGAATTCGTAAAAAAAGATCAAAGTCCATACGTAACTTAAAGTCTAAACTATACAAACCAATCTCTTCATAAACCTCTTTTGAAACAAATGTAGCCTGATGTGAAACCATCGCATTTAAAAGAGCTTCATTAATCTTTGTAGGATTTATTTCACTCTTTTTTCTAAATATTTTTGGAAATACATTACCAGTATCTGTTTTTGCCTGAAATGAGATAACTGCTTCACTATGAAAATACTTTTCAACTAATATAGCCAAATTATCCTCTAAGAAGTAGTCTCCACAATTGAGCATCTCTATATAATCACCCCTTGCAACAGCTAAGCCCTTATTAAAAGCATCACTTACTCCCCTATCAGGTTCACTTATCCAGTAAGCTATCTTATCCTCATACCGTTTAATAATATCTACTGTACCATCAGTAGATCCACCATCTATAATGATATACTCAATATTTTCATAACTCTGATTAACAACACTCAAAATTGTCTCTTCTAAAAACTCTTCACCGTTATAGACAATGGTTATAATTGATATTAAAGGTTTATTCTCCATTTAATACCTCTTTATAAAGATTAATATATGTTTGTGCTATAAGATAACTATCAAATTTCATTTCAACTCTTTCTCTTGCACTACTACATAAAGTAGTATAAGTCTCTTTATCTAAATTGACAATCCATTCTATCCCTGAAGCTAAATCCCTGCTTGAAAATGCTTTTGCTTTATATCCATCTATTTTATCTCTAACAATATCCTTAGGACCTGTTGCATCAAAGCAAACAACTGGTGTTTTACAAGACATCGACTCAACAATTGTTTTTCCAAAAGCTTCCATCAAACTAGGTGCAACAAAAACATCAGCACAGCTATAGAGCAACCTTAACGATATAGTATCATTGAGAAAACCAAAATCTCTATACTCAAAACCTATTCCATCAAATATCTCTGTATCGCTATTTCCAAAAAAGCATAAAAAATATTTTTGCTTATCTAAGAGTTTTAAAGCTTCTAAATATTTATTGAAGCCTTTATAAAAATCTTTTAAATTTGATGCACCTACCAATATAATCTTTTTCTTTGTTTTTATACCAAGAATTTCCCGGGCAATCTTTTTATCTATAGGTAAAAACTCTTTGCTATTTACATTATTATCTATTGTCCGTATATCAAAACCTTGAAAAACACTACTCTTTTTTGCTTCATTACTTAACCAAGAGCTAATTCCTACTATCTTAATTGTTTTTGGCAAATATTTTAATTTTCTTTGTAAAACAAGCCTTGATAAATCATATTTACTACTACTGTGTAACTGTTGACATTCTCCACACAAGGCGAGAAATTTTGTACACCCCATAGTATAATGACAACCTCCAGTCATAGGCCACATATCTCGCATCGTCCAAATAACAGGTTTTTTAATTTTTTGTAATATTTTTATATCTAACATACCACTATTTATCCAATGAAGATGAATAATATCAGCATCTTTATATACTTGGAGTTTGGTAAAATCAAAACCTATTAAACCTGTACTAAAAATAAGTTTTTCTCGTTTTTTATATAGATGAGAAATATTTTGATCAATCTGATTCCTTACAATACTAAAAACTCTCTCTTTAAAATTCTTATTAATATTAATAATATGTTCATCTATTATATTTTCTTTTGTATTTGTTAAAAGTAAACTTTCAATACCAGAATCTATTAAGGCCTGATGCAGCCAGTATGCTCCTCGCCCTGCACCTCCACTTAATTTACCTGCTACGATATGTAATATTTTCATCTTCCCTCATTTACTTCTTATATGTGTGAATAAATTGTTCAACTTTTTGAAAAACACTATCACTCTCTATCATATTTATACACTTGTTTTGAATAGGACACTCATATAACAAACAACCTTCACAATCAATATTGACTCGAAATACATAATATGGTACATGAGTAGGATACCATTTTCCAGGAACATCTCTTGCTGAAAAAATAGTAATGATTGGAATTTTTGCAAGATTAAATAGATGCATTACTCCAGTATCTACGCCTAAATATAGAAAACACTCTTGTTGTATCTGCTTATATAAAAAATTTATATCTAAATTAACCGCTTTTTTACCTTTACCGAGTCTATAAATTAAATCATCAATTTCATCAGCATCTTGTTTTGAACCACCTATAAACAAAAAATCTATATCTGTATATCTTTGAGCAATTAGATCTAATACCCTGTAAAAATTATCTTTTCCCCATTTTTTCAATGGCATATCACTGCCCATACAGATACCAATACTTTTTCTTATCAAAGGGCTAAATACCTCCCCTGGAGTATAATAAAGATAATCTTCTATAGCATGAGAGCCCTTTGCTGGAGAATATTTTTGTAAAAATATGCTCACATTGTTAAATAAATACTCCATTACAGAATCTTGTTCTACTAGCCTTCCATTTTTATATTGTCTTGATATGTATGGTGGTATAAAATAGTTTTTTACATTTAAAAAAATTATATCTTTTTCAAATCTTTTAAGCGTTTCAGGTTTTGTAGGTAATGAGGATGGTAATAGAACAAAAACATAATCATATTTTTTCAATCTAAATTTTAAGAGAGCGTATATTTTTTCCACTTTTTGAAAAACTCTACTGCTATCTATTTGAAAAAAATAGAAGTTATCTATTAAACCTGTTGCATTTAAAGCATATTGAGCATTAAGATTATGTTTAGAACTTTTTTCAGAAAAAAAATCTATTTTTGCATTTGGAATCTGATTTTTAATTAAATTCAAACTTGGTACCAAGATAAAACTATCTCCTAGTTTTGCATAGGTTATAATTAAAATTTTACTCATCAACTAAAACCTTTAAAGCTTTAAAATCTTTAAATGATAATAGTAAAAAAGCAGATATAAATAAAAATCCTATATTCAAGAGTATACTCTCGAAAAATGAAAAATGAAAAAAATATAATATAAAAGCAAAAAATACAAAAAGTGTATAAATATAAAAAATCTTCATTAAATCATAATTAATTACTATCAATTTATTTGAAAAATAGTATGTAGCAAAGAGTATAAGTATCATTGCTATTACAGTTGTAAAAGCAGCAGCAGTATACCCATACAGTGGAATAAAAAAATAATTTAATAAAATATTTAAAACTCCAGCTATTATGGTTATATTAGTCATAATATATGATTTACCACTTATATGTATTCCTGCATTTAAAATATAATGCAAACTATATAAGATTATGCCAGATATAACAATAACCACTATACCATCTGCTATTAAATAGTTTTCATTAGTTATTAGTAAAATTAACTTCTCTCTCCATGTAATTATGCATAATGCGATGTTAATAATAACAAAAGAGTAAAAATTTAAAACAGCCCTATACAGATTACTATAATCTTTATATTTATTATATATTCTATACATATATCTAGGCCATAACATTTGAAATACACCAGCTACAATTAAGAGCATAGCTGCTATTTTATAGTTAACTGAATATAGCGCAACACTCTCTTTGCCCAAAAAGTAATTTATCATATACTTATCTGAACTATTAAAGATAAACTCAGCAACTCCTCCTAAAACTAAAGGTAAACCATATTTTGATAATGATAGATAAATACTCTTATCATATTTTCCACCTAAACTATTTTTAAAATAGTATAGATATATAGATAAACTTATAAAACTATAGAAAAAAATTATATATAATACTTTTTCTACTGTTAAGTTATTTTGATAGTATAATAAATAAGAAAGATATAAAACCTGTTGTATTAAATTTACAATAAAAAATAATTTAGACTTATTTGTTGCTCTCACTATACCTATTAAATATCCATTAAGAATATTAATATTAGTAATCATTAAAATTAAAAACAGATAATTCTGATTCAAAATATTAAACATAGTATTTAGAGTATATATAAAAATTGAAATAAGAAGTGATTTAAAAAAGAATAAAAGACTATTTGTAAACACATCACCTATTTTTCTATTAAATAGATTTAATTCCCTATTAATTGCTGATGAAATACCAAGGTTTAATATAACACCAAGTAAAGTAATTGTTACAATGAGTAAATCCAACTCTCCATATTCAACTAGTGATAAGTTATTTGTCAAAATTGATATAGTATAGAGACTAAAAAAGATTAAACTAAATTTAGTTATAGCATAGTAATATAGGGTTTTAATCATTTTCGAGTAACCAAAATCCCTTCTATCACTAAATAGTCCATATTAGTATCTATAAAATCAATAACTGCATCATCAATAGATTCAACAATAGTCCTACCATGTTTATTGAAACTTGTATTTATAATAACTCCATAACCTGTCAACTCTTTAACTTTTTTTATTAATCTATAATAATTTGGATTATCTTGTTTCTCAACAAATTGTGCTCTAGCTGTCCCATCAATATGAACTGCACCGGGTAATAAGCTTTTGAATTGCTCCTTAATTCGACATGCAGTAGTCATGTGTTTATTTAATGAAACACTTCTAAACAATCTATCTTTTTCTTCAGCTAAAATTGATGGACAAAATGGTTGGAATAGAGGTCTATTCTTTATCTCTTTATTAATTATTGTATGTATATTCTTATTTCTAACATCAGCAATAATACTTCTATTACCTAATGCTCTTGGACCCCATTCCATCCTTCCATGAAAAATAGCTCCTATTTTACCATTTACAAGCATTTTGGCTGTCTCTTCAGGCCAGTTACTTCCTAACTCTGTATAAGTAATAAGTGAATTATACTTCTTTAATATTTTTAATATCTCATCTTTTTCATAAGAGGTACCCCAATAGGGCATAGAGATCTCTTTTAACCACTTTAAATCTTCATAGTGATAGCCATTTTCTAAAAGTGTTAAGATTGCTGCACCTTGTGCTGTACCATCATCTGCCATAGCAGGAACAATAAAAATATTCTTAGTCACTTGTTCAAAAATAGCCAAATTCATAATTACATTTGCACTAACACCTCCACTTAAAACTATCTTATCAACTTTTGTTTTATTAATAACTAAGCGAACATACTCTGTAACTACATCCTCTAAAAACTTCTGTACAGCTGCAGCGATATCCTCTTTTGTATAAATTTTCAAATAGTTTTGCAAATTCTTATACTTAAAAATCGATTCTGCAATATCACTATTAATTTCAATTGACACTTGTTCTTCATTAATAGATACACAAGAATTCAAATCATCATATACCCTATTATTCCATTTTCCAAAAGCAGCAAGAGCTTCAACCTTTCCTTCATCTGCTATAGGTGTAAAACCTAAAAGCCATGTAAAAACTGAATAAAAATTACCTATTGAACTACGAAATTTTAAAGGAAAGCCATAGCTTAAAATATCTGTTTTTAAAGCTAATGCTTTAGAAGCATATAACTTTTTAACATCTCCTTTGCAAAAGCTATAGACTGATGAAAATTCAAAATCTCCCTCTCCATCAAAACTTATTCCAATGCACTCTTCATATGGAGATGAATAGTAAGCAGCAATATTATGGCTTAATTGATGATTAAAAAATTCAACTTTAACACTACTATATGGGAAAGTTTTTTCAATATAATATCTGATATACTCTTGATAACTCACTCTTCGATGAAGAAATTTAGACTTTAATGTATATAAGAAGAGAGGCTTATTTGTTAATTTAGCATATAGTTTAAACAAGACATTTGACTGTTTATACTTTTGAACCTTTAATTGATACTCTTTAATATATTTTTCATTAAAGTATTTTCTCAATAGACCTTGCATCTCATATTTATATAGGTTCAGTTTTTTATTTTCAGTCTGTTCTTTAAAAGAGTGTGCAATATATATATTACTTATCTCATCTATAGATATATCTTTATATTCTAAATATCTGTTTAAGATATCAATAGGCTCAAGAGAATCATGTTTAAAACGTGTTAAACGTTCCTCTGTCATACCAAATACTTCTTTATTATTTATATCTATTATAAAAGCTGCACTATCGTGACCTAGGAATTTCGTACCAATGTATAAGTTTATCATCACGTTTCCTGCAATAATTTATAATTCACTATCTATTTCCTTTAAATACCACTCATACACTTTAGCTATTCCCTCTTCAAGTTCTGTTGTATGTCTCCAGCCAAAACTATGAAGTTTACTTGGATCAGTAAGCTTTAACATTGTACCATCTGGTTTTGTTGTATCGAAATAGAGTTCACCTTCATAACCTACTATCTTTTTAATCGTCTGAGCCAACTCTTTGATGCTTATATCAACACCAGTACCGATGTTAATGTGAGTATTACGGCACTCCACTTTCTCTTTAGTAATGGAGCTATTGGACTTTAGTTCCATAAAGTCTATATTTTCAAGAATAAAGACACAAGCATCTGCCATATCTTCTGAGTAAAGAAACTCACGTCTTGGTTTACCACTTCCCCATATCTCTACTTTAGGAGTATTGTTGAGCTTTGCTTCATGCATTTTTCTAAGAAGTGCTGGAAGTACGTGAGAGGTTTCTAGATCAAAGTTGTCATTTGGTCCATAAAGATTTGTGGGCATTACAGAAACAAAATTTGTACCATACTGTATATTATAACTCTCACACATCTTTATACCGGCTATTTTGGCTATAGCATAGGGTTCGTTTGTATACTCTAACTCACTTGTAAGAAGATACTCCTCTTTCATTGGCTGAGGAGCATTTTTAGGATATATACAAGTACTACCCAAGAAGAGAAGTTTTTTTACCCCATTAAGATAACTTTGATGAATAACATTATTTTGAACTTGAAGATTTTCATAGATAAAATCAGCTCTGTAAGTATTATTAGCAATAATTCCACCAACTTTTGCAGCAGCCATCACAACATACTCTGGTTTCTCTCTCTCAAAAAAATCTGCTACAGCTTTTTGATCAAGTAAATCTAATTGAGCGTGTGTTCTTAAAAGGAGATTTGTATACCCTTTATGCTCTAAATTCTTAACAATTGCAGAACCTACTAAGCCAAGGTGACCTGCTACATATATTTTACTATCTTTTTCCATGCTCTTTACCTATTCAAAGTAGTTCATTGTAGTATAACCGCCATCTTTTAAATATTGCTCTTTTGTCATGAGTTTCAAATCTGATTCCATCATATCATCTACAAGTTCTTTGAGTTGGTACTCTCTTCTCCAGCCTAGTTTTTGTTCTGCTTTTGTAGGGTCACCAAGAAGAAGGTCAACTTCTGTTGGTCTAAAATACTTAGGGTCTACTGCCACTACTTCTTGACCTGCTTCTAAGTTAGTGTTTTCAAGGCCAAGTTCTTTCATTCTAGTAGTATCGATAGAGTCGATGATACCTTTTTCATCAATACCCTCACCTACAAACTTAAGCTTGATTCCAGCGTATTTAAATGCCATCTCTACAAAATCGCGTACTGCTGTTGTTTTTCCAGTAGCAATTACCCAGTCTTCTGGTTCATCTGCTTGGAGAATTAACCACATCATTTTTACATAATCTTTTGCATGACCCCAGTCACGTTTGGCATCAAGGTTACCAAGATAGAGTTTATCTTGAAGACCTAGTGCTATCTTCGATGCTGCACGGGTAATTTTTCTAGTTACAAATGTCTCACCACGAACAGGGGATTCATGGTTAAAGAGAATTCCATTACATGCAAACATTCCATACGCTTCACGATAGTTTACTGTAATCCAGTATGCATACATCTTTGCAACGGCATATGGAGAGCGTGGATAAAAAGGTGTTGTCTCTTTTTGCGGAGTCTCTTGTGCTTTACCAAAGAGTTCCGATGTACTTGCTTGATAGATTCTTGTTTTTTCTGTTAATCCTAAAAGTTTTACAGCCTCTAAGATTCTAAGTGTTCCTGTACCATCAGCATTAGCAACATACTCTGGTGTCTCAAAACTTACTGCAACATGACTCATCGCTGCTAGGTTATAGATCTCATCTGGTTGTACATCTTGAATAATTCGTGTTAAATTCATAGAGTCTGTCATATCACCATAGTGAAGAATAAAATTTCTGTTCTCAACATGAGGATCTTGATAAATATGGTCTATTCTATCTGTATTAAAAAGAGAGGAGCGACGCTTTATACCGTGAACAATATAACCCTTTTTAAGTAAAAACTCTGCAAGATAACTTCCATCCTGCCCAGTTACACCGGTTATTAGTGCTACTCTTTTGTCTGCCATTTAAACTCCCTCAAAACAGTTTCTATTTTAATCTCTTTTTTAAAATAATTTTTCCACTCTCAACTCCTGGTTGGTCATAAGCGTTAATATACATAAATTTTGCACACAGAGATGTAAGAAGCTCATACTCAAACATTAGTGAAGCTATAGCACTTTCACATACACCATCTATTGTTATAACATCACATGGAATATCATTAAGATTCTGTATCGCCTCTATTGTAGCATCTGCCTGACTTTTAATGAGCGATGAAAACTCCAAATTATTTAAGTAGTCCAACTCCTCTAACCCATCAAGTGTAATAGCTGGAATTTTTAAGTCATTATCAAAGTTTTCAACCTTTATAACAGTTACAGTCTTATCACGTCTTCCCTCAATAATAAGCTGTAAAAAGGAGTGCTGGTCAATTGGACCGATAATTCCAACAGGAGTAAGACCTTGTCTTGTTGAGTTGATATCAACTTTACCTAAAGACTCTCCCCAAAGTTGAATATACCACTTGTTAAAGCCTTCAAGTCTTGAAGAGTATGAGAAGACAACGTTTATATTGAAGCTATTTTTATACTCAACTAAAAATCGCGCTTTTTTCAGGAGTCTCTCATAGAGTTCTCCCTTCTCAAAAAAGCCCCTGTAACTCTTTTGTGTACCTTTTAAGAGCTCATCAATATCTATTCCTACTATTGCCAAAGGAAGAAGTCCAACAGCACTAAATACAGAGAATCTTCCACCTACATCTTTAGGAATTTCAAAGCTTTTCATCTCATTCTTATCGGCAAAACTTTTAAGTTTTGAATCACTCTCGGTTACTACAATGGTATTGTTTTTATCACACACAACAAGAGAGTTTATATACTTAAATATAGCAATAGTCTCTACAGTTGTACCTGACTTTGAGATAATAATAAAAAGAGTATCTTCTAAATCTATACTCTGTACTTTTGACTTAATATCAATAGGATCAGTTGTCTCTAAAAATATCAGCCTCTTCTCTAGTTCTCTAGAGTGTTTTAAAAATTTATATATCGCATATGTACCCAATGTACTTCCACCAATACCGATAACAACAATATTTTTTTGCTTAACACCTTTTGCATACTCTTTATATAGAGAGGTATCTGCAAACGGGAGCTTATAGTAGCCTATATCACTCTGCTCCTCTACTATCGCTTCAAAAACTGCCTCATCTGATATTGTCGGATTAAAATTATGCGTATATTTCATCTCTATTTAACTCTCACTCTTTTTATAGAAGTAGTTTGTAGCAGTTACAAATCCATCAACACTACCACAATCAAAACGTCTACCTTTAAATTTATAAGCGATTACCTTGCCTCTTTTGGCTTGTTCTAAGAGGGCATCCGTTATCTGTATCTCGCCACCTTTTCCAGGTTTTGTCTCTCTTAAAATATTAAAAATATCAGGAGTTAAAATATAACGTCCAATAATTGCTAGATTTGATGGAGCATCTTTTGGATCTGGTTTTTCTACCATATCATTAACACGTACAACACTCTCATTTAAGAACTCCCCTGCGATAACACCATATTTCTTACTATCTTGTGGAGGAATCTCCTCTACTGCCACAATAGAACACTTATACTCTTCATAGAGTTTTACCATCTGTGTCAAAACTCCATCATCTTCATTATCACATAAATCATCTGCTAAAATAACAGCAAAAGGCTCATCACCTATGAGTGTTTCACCTGTAAGAATTGCATGGCCTAAACCCTTCATCTCAATTTGACGAGTATATGAGAAGGTACATCTGTTGATAACACTGCGAATTTGAGACAGATACTCCTCTTTTGCAGTACCCTTTATCTGATGTTCCAACTCATAAGAGATGTCAAAATGATCCTCTATCGCACGTTTTCCACGACCAGTTACAATAGCCATAGTACTCAGTCCAGCCTCTAGGGCCTCCTCAACACCATACTGTAAAAGAGGCTTGGTAAGCACAGGTAACATCTCTTTTGGAATCGCTTTTGTTGCAGGTAGAAATCTTGTTCCATATCCTGCTGCAGGGAAAAGACATTTTTTTATTTTAGACATTTAGTTCCTTTTTTATAGATTTAAATTTTAAGTTTAAAGACTTTTGCTTGTGGAGAGAGCACCACTGGTTCAAAAAGATTTTTATCATAGTTCTCTAATACAAAAAGCTGTATAAAAAGAGAGTTATATGTTTTCTCATCGACAATCAACATCGTATTGTAGTTTTCCATATAGATAACAGAGATATCTGATGTAAAATTAACCAACTGTACACTTTTTGCAAGCTTCATATCCGTAGTATACTTAGTCTTTACAAATCGACGTATAGGTGTTGTTTTACCACCTAGAGTCAAGTTTAATGTTCTTTTGTCTAAAAAGGCGTTGGCTCCAAGTTGAATCTTGCTACCTAAATCTTTAAAGCTCCTTGAGACTAGAAGCAGTGGTGATCTCCCTTTTTGACCACTCATTAAATCAATATTAGAAAAGAGTGCCATTGTCGGATAGATATTGAGTAACCTAAATGGAAGATAGAAATAGATATCTCTTGTTTTTTGAGGAAGGGCAATATCTTTATTTAATCTTTTTAAAAACTCATTTGCATCTTTAGAGTTGTAATCTTCTATCATAGCTTCAAGAGTTGAAGTTTTACTTCTACCTTTAAAAGCTTCTTCAGTATACTCTACATCAAGTCTTGCCATATTAGCTGCCTCTTTTTGAGTATGAGTCAACATAAAACTAATAGGGAAATTTACACTTCCACTATGTTTCGCACCATCTATCAATGTCTTAACATCTGCATAGTAACGAATAGGGTAGCCATAATCCCACCACGAAACAACATAATCTTCTCTATTAGCAACTTTACCCAAAGCATCAAGAACATTAACTTCATCTGCAGTAAAAACTGAAGGCACCTTGTATGCTTCAATATGTTTATAGTTTGGAAAGAGTATAGCCAAAGTAAAAGCGATCATACTCAAATACTTCATCTTCTGCGTTGGCATTTTTCGTGCGATCTCTGTTATTAAAAATGCTATACCAAATGAGAGGATTGGAACTGCATAGATTGTAAAACGAAGACCTCCAAAATATGCTAAAAATCCAAGTCCCACTAACGGAAGAGAGAGTATCATTACTCTCTCTTTATAGAGCAGATATATATATCCCACAAATGAAATTAAAAATGTTACACTATGCCCACTAATACGATTTGCGAATGTCTCAAATGATATATGCCCTGCTTCCCGTACAGTCTGCATAACATTAAAGAAGTGTAACCCTAAAGTATCTGTAGCATTTGTTACACTCTCTCTAAAAACATACCCTTCTAACTTACTCCAAATTGGGGTAAAGCCTCCTGAAGTAAAAAATGCTGCTACAGCGGCTAAAAGTATATAAAGAACATACTTATCAAATCTCTTCTCTCTAAAAATAAAAAAAGCGACAAAAACTAAAAGAAGTCGTACATATCCATCTCCATTCATCATTGCAATCATCATAATTGCTAAAAGCTTATAGTTAAACAGATTTTTTCTCTCAAACACAAGAGCATAAAGCAAAATAAGAACAAAAAATGCAAACTCTAAAGAGTAGGATTGTGGATACCACCATCTATATACTAAAATATCCAAAGCAGTAAAGAGAAGATATATATTTCCATTTGTCTTTACAGCCCAAATAATAGACCAGAGCAAAAACATTGGCAACACAATATTGAGCATATCAGTATCATAATAACCTACCATTGTACGGTTATAATAGCTCCAAGCCACCGATGCCAAAAGTGCAGCAATAAGACCCATCTCAAGGTTTTTAAGAGCACGTGCAATAAGAATAATAGGTACTACAACCAAAGAGCTTAAAAAAGCAGGCATATAGAAGATAATAGTCTCAAAAGAGAGTGGTAAAATCTTCACAAAAAAAGCTGTCAGTTGAGAGACTGCTTTGTCAACAGGTGATAGATCATTGGCCTGATGTGTTCCTGCTAAAATATCTCTAGCACCCTCAGCCCAATAGTAACCATCATTAGTATTAATCATAAACTCACCATTATATTTAAAAGCGTCAAAGTCACCAAACTGACTCACCCAAATTAAGCGCATTAAAATAGAAAAAGTGAATGCTAGAAGCGTATAAAAAAGTGTTTTTTTATCTTCTATAGAGAGGTTGTTAAGCACGTTCACAGGCCTTTATTTGATTTATTTTATCTTTGTAGTATTGAATATCTGTTATTTTATCATATTTAATATTACCTTTGAGTAATTGTTCATACTTTTGTAGAAGTTTCTCTTTAAGCATTAATTTTAAGTTTTTGTTATTTAGTATATAATAGAGTTTTTCTAAAACAAGAGCTTGTACCTCTATTATCTCTTTAGAAAACCCCAACTGCTCATCATGTCCTGCATATTTATTTATTAGTTTTTCAGGGATGAGTCCAATCTCCTCTTCACTTGAGACTCGGAGCCACATATCATAATCTTCACAGACTCTAAAACTCTCATCA
>Ga0256843_1001324_pt1 | contig 19681 bp, 13 predicted proteins | sample AlvinellametaG_FD_191572 | JGI IMG/M metagenome (GOLD analysis project Ga0256843, IMG submission 191572) | Pompeii worm associated microbial communities from hydrothermal vent at the East Pacific Rise, Pacific Ocean - Alvinella | ecosystem: Host-associated > Annelida > Integument > Unclassified ... | reverse complement strand
ACCAGCAGCCTCTACTATATCTTCCAATTGTGTAATAAGAGCTTGTCTAGTGTGACCAAAACTATCAAAAGCACCAGCTTTTATGAGTGTCTCTATAACTCTCTTGTTTACTTTACTAGCATCAATTCGTGATACAAAATCACTCATATCTTTGAACTCTCCACCCTCATTTCTTGTTTGGATAATAGAGTTAATAGCCACATCTCCAGCACCTTTTAATGCACCCATACCAAAAAATACAATCTTTTTACCATCTATCTCATCAGCTTGGAAAACTAAATCAGAACGGTTTATATCAGGTGGACGAAGCTCTATATTGAGTCGTTTAAGCTCATCTACATATTTGACAACTTTGTCTGTATTGTTTTTTTCCAGAGTTAAAATCGCAGCCATAAACTCTGTTGGGTGATAATATTTTAAAAAGGAGGTATAAAATGTAATCATAGCATAAGCAGCTGAGTGAGATTTGTTAAATCCATATCCAGCAAATTTCACAATCAAATCAAATAGCTCTTCTGATTTTGCTCTATCAAATCCCTTTTTCTCAGCACCATTGGCAAATTCACCTTTGAGCCTATCCATCTCCTCTTTGATTTTTTTACCCATAGCACGACGAACAAGGTCAGCACCACCTAGAGAGAACCCACCAATAGTTTGAACTATCTGCATAACTTGCTCTTGATATACGATAACTCCATAGGTTGGCTTTAGTATAGGTTCAAGCTCAGGAAACATATATGTAATCTCAGCTCTTCCATGTTTTCTCTCCACAAAATCATCAAGCATACCAGACTCCATAGGTCCAGGTCTATATAGAGCCAACATCGCAATAATATCTTCAAATCCACTAGGTTTTAGCTTTTTTGCCAAATCTTGCATACCTGCTGATTCTATCTGAAATAGTCCTAGAGTATCACCTGTAGAGATATACTCATACACCTCTGGGTCATTTATATTCTCATGAACAAAATCTATTCTCTTGCCATATCTCTTCTCTACTAGTTTGTTTGCTTCTTCTATAACTGTTAGAGTCTTTAGACCCAAAAAGTCAAATTTGATTAAGTCAACATCCTCTACATACTTTCCATTGTATTGTGTAGCTAGGGTATCCTGTCCTGTTGGTTTAAATATAGGAGTTTTTTCCCAAAGAGGCTCATTTGAGATAACAACTCCAGCTGCGTGGGTTCCTGCATTTCTGTTTAGCCCTTCTAGTGCAAGAGCATAGTTCCAAACTCTTTTAGCTAGTGGATTTGACTCTATTAACTCTTTTATTTTTGGCTCTTTTTCAAAAGATTTGGTTAGATTGATACCAAGCTCATCAGGAATTAGCTTTGCCATAGCATCAGCTTGAGAGTAGGGCATATCAAGGACTCTTGCAACATCTCTGATAACCCCTTTTGCCAAAAGCTTACCAAAAGTGATAATCTGTGCTACATTATATCGTCCATATTTATTGATAACATAATCAAGTATCTCCTGTCTTCTAGCTTGACAAAAATCCATATCAATATCAGGCATAGATACCCTCTCAGGATTTAGAAATCTCTCAAAAAGCAGACCATAAGGCATAGGGTCTATATCGGTGATTTTCAAAGAGTATGCTACAAGCGAACCTGCCGCACTCCCTCTACCTGGTCCCACTGGAATACCCATTTTTTTAGCTTGGTCAACAAACTCCCAAACTATTAGCATATATCCAGGGAACTTCATAGAGTTGATAATATCCATCTCTGTTTGAAGTCTATCTCTATACTCTTGGTGTTTTTCTGTTGGAACTATCTTTAGTCTCTCTTCTAAACCTTTTTTGGACTCATGGATAAATAGAGTTTTGTCATTTTCTAGTGAGTACTCTCTATCTGGTTCAGGTAAAGTTATTCCTGCCTCTTTGGCTCTCTCTCTTGTAAATTTAAAGTTTGGTGGAGTTGGGTTTCCTAATTTTATCTCTAGGTTACATTTGTTGGCTATCTCTTGGGTATTACTAATAGCTTCTGGAATATCAGCAAATAGTTGAGCCATCTCTTGGGGTGATTTGATATAAAACTCATGAACAGAGTGTCTCATTCTATTTGGGTCATCATAAAGTTTGTTCATGGCTATACACATAAAAGCCTCATGTGCATCAGCATCTTTTTTTAGTGTATAGTGAGTATCATTTGTAGCAATTAGTTTAATCCCTGTCTCTTGGGAGAGTTGTATGAGCTGTTTGTCTATATTGTATTGATGGTCAATTCCATGACGCATTATCTCTATATAAAAGTCATCTCCAAATAACTCTTTGTATTTTAAGGCTACTCTTTTTGCTTCATCATACCCTTTGGCTCCATTTTTGACATTTCTATCACTTAGATTTAGGTGCCAACTTATCTCTCCTTGTAGACATGCACTAGAGCAGATTAGCCCCTCTGCATGGTCTTTTAGTAAATCCCAGTTTATTCTAGGATAGTAGTAAAACCCATGAATATAGGCTTGTGAGCTTAGATACATCAGATTTTTATAACCTATCTCATTTTTGGCATATAGACATAGGTGAAATCTCTGTCTAGTACTTTTGTCTCCTATCTCAGAGTGGTTATGGATATACGCTTCCATACCTATGATAGGTTTAATCCCTGCCTTTTTCATAGTATTATAAAATGTAATCGTACCAAACATATTACCATGGTCGGTCATAGCCACAGAGTCCATGCCAAGCTCTTTGATTTTGGATGCCAAAACATCTATTTTGTTTGCACCATCAAGCATAGAGTATTCAGTGTGTAGATGTAGATGGGTATATTGGATATTAGACATATATTATTCTTTCTATTTTTATTTTAATATATCAAATTATTGTTAAAAGAGCCATAAAAAAATAAAAATCAGATTTATAATAGAAGTTTGAAAAAACTAACAAACTTCTATCATATAATGGGGATAAGTATATCTCAATAGCACCATAAAAGGAGGAAGAGATTTCATAAAAAATATTCTACAGATTGTAAATGTAAAATAACTAGTGCTATTTATTGATATAAGGAATTATAACACAGTATAACTTAAATATAAATTAACATAAATAAATTATTTTTAATATTTTATCGGATATCTGTTATATCACTATCTAGTTTATTGATAAATTTGGCTTCTATATGAGCTAGGGCTATATTTACCTCTGATATAGAGACTCTGATTTTATCAAATAGCATTAGATTATCTCTTCTTAGATTTACTACTACACCTTTGATATCACCATCTAATACTGCTTTGGCACTATCTTCTGTTATCTCTACTATATGTGCTTCAAACTCTTTGCCTCTTTGGGTATCTGCCCATCTAGCTAGTTTTCTATCTCTAAAATCCCACTCTGCTTTAGTCGATTCTCTCTCTAACTCCGAGACTCTAGCACATAGTGGTTCTATATTTCTAAGTAGATACTCCTTTTGTTGTTTGTCATCTTTTAGCTGTGCTTTGATTAATCTATGTAAAATCAAATCAGAGTATCTTCTAATAGGAGATGTAAAATGGCTATAGTGACTAAATCCTAATCCAAAATGCCCCTCATTGTGGGCTGAGTATGTAGCCTGTTTTAGAGATTTGATAATCATCTCATCCACTTCACTCTCTATGCCCATACTCTCAGCCTCTTTTTGGATAGCTCTAATTAGAGATGGACTATCCTCATAGTTTGAGACAAATAGCCCAATAGTAGCCAACTCCTCTAGTAACTCCTCTAGTTTACTAAGCTGTGGTGGTTGATGAATTCTAAATATACCATAGTCATCAAATCTCTTTGCACTTGCTTGGTTGGCTAGTAGCATACACTCCTCTATAAGTGAGTGTGATGGAGTTCCTGTCTCTACTTGGGTAGATAGTAATTTATGCTCTTCATCTATAGTTAGTTTTATCTCTTCACTTCTAAAATCAAAACCATTTTTGAGTCGTTTGGCTCTTAGCTTTTTAGTTATACTATATAGTGGTAGTAGATAATCTATTATTCTCTTCTCATGCTCTTTTGTTATATCGGCACCACTATTTTGGATGATTTTATCTACTTCATCATAGTTAAATCTCCTTTTTGAGTGGATAATAGCCTCAAAAAACTCCTCTTTTAATGGTAGTAGAGTATCTCTATCTAGCTCTATTTTTGCTACAAATGCTAATCTATCCTCATGAGGTTTTAGTGAACAGATATTCTCACTAAGTACTCGTGGTAACATAGGAAAAGATTTATGTGGTAGATATGTAGTAAATCCTCTTCTTTTAGCTTCATTATCTATTGGGCTAAAATAGTCAACATAGTGACTAACATCAGCTATAGCCACAAATAGAGTATAGCTTTTTGTATCAAAATAGATAGCATCATCAAAATCTTTTGCTGTTACAGGGTCGATAGTACAAAAGTCTAACTCTCTTAGGTCTATACGATTTTGATGCTCTTCTGCATTGACATATTGTTCTACCTCTTTGGCTTGTTGCATTGAGTCAAATTCAAACTCATCTGCTCTATTATATAGTGCTAGAGAGATTTTTTCATCTACTTTTGGGTCTCCTAGATGACCAAAAACCTCTAAAACTTTATCAGTTTGAGTATCTACTTTTAGGACTGTACCTATTTTTAATGTTTTGATATCTACCCCATCCATTATTGCATTGGAGGGTAGGGTTGTTTTGATATTTAAAATCTCAAATTCACCAGCTTCGTTTATATTGGTGTATAGTATATTGTATATGTGAGCTTTTTTGATTACTAAAACCACTTTGGCAGAGGCTCTACCTCTTCGGGCTATAATTCGTTTGACTACAACTATATCTCCATAGTTGGCATCACCTAAATCATCAGGCTCAACCAATAGGTCTCTTTGTTGTTCACTTGAAGCCTCTACAAACCCTTTTCCATCTTTGTTTATATATAATCTTCCTACTCTATAGAGTGATTTTAATCTCCATAATCCATCAATCTCTTCGATAACACCGAGCTGTTTTAGAGTTTGGAAGTTATTTTTATCTTCTATTTCTAAATCACTCTCTTTTAACCCATTGGTTAACTGTATTGCAAATGGGCTACTCATCTAATAGCCTCATTATCAAGCTCACCTGATTTTAGTTTAGCTAGATAATCTTTTAGATATCTCTTTACATCTCCTGACATAACCACAAGCCCAAATATATTAGGAATAGCTAGAGCTAGAAATAGTATAGAACTAAAATCAACCATCAATCCTGTATTGGCTATAGTAGCTATAATAATAAAAGCCAAAAATATAAGCTTGAATATTATAGATGATTTGATACCAAAAATATAGACCCAAGCTCTCTCTCCATAGTATGACCATGAAATCATAGTAGAGAATGCAAAAAGGAAAATAGCAAATCCTAAAACATGAGGAAACCAACTAACTACTGAACCAAAAGCTGCTGAGGTTAAATTTGCTCCCTGTTTAGCAGCGATAATAGCATCAAGTTCAGGAGTTCCACCTGTATATACTCCTGTAATAATAACAACTAATGCAGTCATAGTACATACTATAACAGTATCTACAAATGGCTCATATAGTGATACTAATCCCTGACGGATAGGGTATTTGACTCTAGCAGGAGCGTGAGCAATAGCAGCAGAACCAAGTCCTGCCTCATTTGAAAATACTGCTCTTTGAAATCCTTGTGCCATGGCTCCAAACATACCACCAGCTACAGCAGTTGGAGTAAATGCCTCTTTGAAAATAAGTGCAAAAGCATCATCTATAGCACTAAAATTTACAAATAGAACCCAAAAAACCATAAGTAGATAAAAAGCAACCATAAAAGGAACGATAGTCTCAGCTACATGTGCAATCCTTTTAATTCCACCTATAATAACAAGTCCAGTAATAAAAGCTAACAAAATTCCAAAAGCATAAGGATAATCATTGAAAAAAGGAACCTCATTTTGCATAATTCCTAATGATTGTGAGACCTGAAAAGTGTTACCAGCCCCAATAGCTCCTAGTATTAGAAATATCGCATATATAAATGATAATGATTTTCCAGTTTTTGCCCACCCTTTTTCGGCAAAACCTTTGGATAGATACTCCATAGCTCCACCCATAATAGTACCATCTGGTAAAAACTCTCTATATCTAATAGATAGTGTAACCTCTGTAAATTTAAGAGTCATTCCTAAAAATCCAGCCATTATCATCCAAAAAGCTGCTCCTGCTCCACCTAAAGATATAGCGATAGAGACAGCGGCTATATTTCCAATACCAACAGTAGCTGATAGTGCCGTTGTTAGTGATTGAAAAGGGGTAATGATACCTTTATCTTCTGCTGTGTGGTATTTTCCTCTTACTATTGCTAATGAGTGAGGTAGCATTTTTAGATTGACAAATCCCATTTTGAAAGTTAGATATATACCACCTGCAATTAGCCATGCTACTACAAAAGGGAAACTAGTTCCCTCAATATGCCCAAAGAAAATATCAAAAAATAGGATATTTTCAAAGAAATGGTTGATAGATTGAAATATTTCGTTCATTTAAGCCCCTTTTTATTTGATTGATATTGTATATAAAAGATATTATATTTATAATTAATTATCATCTAAAGGTATAAAATCACTATTATCAACTGGTTCATCATCTATAAAAACAGGTTCTTCTAACATATCTACTTCAGTTTTTTTAGGCATAGTGAAAATTTTCGCCATAGGGTAATCTTCTATTGATTCTTTTGTTTTTTTGACTTCTTTTGGCTTTTCTTTGATAGTTTTTTTGGGAGTGACTGGTTTTTTCTTTATAATATGTTTTATTTTTTTAAATTTTTTGTATTTATAGTGAGGACTTAGAGGAATAATAATTCTATCTCCTACAATAAGCTGTAAATCTTCTGCTATTTTATCTCTATTGGCTCTATATATTTTATAATATTTTCTTTTGTCTCCATAATATTTTTTTGCATAATCAGATAATCTATCGCCTTTTTTTACAACCACAACAATATGGTCTTTTGGTGGTGTCTTTTTTTTAGTCTCTTTCTTTTCTTCGTTCTCTTTTACATTTTTTTCTTTTGTTAATTTAGATAAACAGTTTTTTATATTTGATATATCTTTACTTTTTTGTTTAGTATCTTTTTTAGTCTCTAACTCTGATAGTTTTTTTAAAATAAAAGCAAGTTGTTTTTTAATCTCATCTAAGTCTCTATTTTGTTGTTCAAGTCTTGAATTTTCTCCACAACCTACAATCTCTTTTTGTACTAAATCACTTTTACCTGATTCGTCTACTAGTTTGATGCTCTCTTCTGCCATACTTGTCATACTAAATGTTAACATCAATACAATAAGCCCTTTTTTTGATAAAACTTCTATCATTTATACTCTCCTAAAATATTATTAATTCTTACTAAAACATTATAACATATTAGATATTTAATTTTGTTAGAAGATGCAAAATCATATAAATTTTGCTATAATTTTAATTAAAAAAGGAATTGAGATGGCAACAGTATTGGTACCATTGGCAAAAGGTTTTGAAGAGGTTGAAGCAGTATCACTAATTGATGTTATGCGTAGAGGTGGAATAGAGGTTATTTCTGCTTATTTAGATGGTGAGTTTGAGACCGATTTAGTTTTAGGTGCAAATGGGATAACAATTAAAGCTGATGTACCTATCAAAACAGTAATAGCAGATGATTTTGATATGATTGTACTCCCTGGTGGTTGGGATGGAACTTATGCTTTGGCTGAAAATGAAAAGGTACAATCTCTACTTAGAGAGTTCAAAGAGAAAGATAAAGTAGTAGGTGCAATATGTGCAGCTCCATATGCACTCAAAACAGCTGGTGTTTTAGGAGATGAATATACATGTTATCCAAGTGTAGAGAACGAGATAAAACAAGATGGCTATAGAGATGATAAAAAAGTAGTAGTTGATGGAAATATTATAACATCAAGAGGACCGGGAACTGCTCTATGTTTTGGACTAGAGATAGTCAAGAGACTAGTTGGAGTTGAGAGTTACCAAGCTGTAAAAGATGGTATGCTTTTAGATTTTTGTAACTAATCTTTCTCTATATCAGGAGGCAAGATGAGTTTTTTTCTAATATCAAAAAAATTCATATACTCTTCTACCTCTTGGTATAAAGCTGTATCGTTTAAATCAATTTTATTTTTCATTGGAAATTTCAAAAAAAATTGGTTAGGCATAATGGACTCTGTTTTATTAGGGTTTTTTAGATATTTCAATATTTTATCTTTTATGAGTTGATTGTCGCTATATCTCATAAGATATCTTCTATATATAAGCTCACTTGGTATTTGCTGTTTTTTGTGACAATTTAGACAAGTTTTTTCTAGTCTAGTAGATGGTGGTTGTGCTATTAGTGTTGTGATTGATACTATAAAAATGAGACTATTTTTTACCATTTTATTGTTACCTTTGTGTATCTATTTTCTATAGAATTTATAGAAAAATGAAAATTATACTGCTTGATGATATAGTGTATGATATCTAGTCCAATTCCAAAACCACCTTCACTTTGGTTGGCTCTACTAAATCTTCGATGGATAGTCTTTAAATCTTCTGCTTTTATACCTATGCCACTATTATATACCTCAAATTTTTTTGAGTTTAGCTCTATGATTAAATCACCATTTACACTATTGTATTTAATAGCATTGGAGAGGATATTATCTATTAGTCTAATAGCATCATTTTTATCAATATCTAGTATAATATTTGGTTCTATCATGAGTTTTAGTTTGAGTGATTTCGCCTCTATCATTGTAGAGAAAAAATCTATCCTTTCATATATTATCTGTGTTATATTTATAGATTTTATATCTCTATGGTAGTTATGATTTAGTTTTAGATATGTCAAATCCTCATATAAACGACTAAGAGTTTTGGAAGCTATCTCTATTCTTTTCATCTCCTTTTTACCTTCACAGCTATAGATAGTATCCAGTAGTTCTATATTGGTTAAGATTGTACTAATAGGAGTATTGAGTTCATGGGTGGTATCTTGGATAAACCTATTTAGCCCATCCATAGACTCTTTCATAGGTGCAACAAACAGCCTACCCAAAAAAATCCCAAGTAGTGTAAAAAATATAAGTGCAATTAGTAAAAATAGAGCCAAAAGTTTTTGTAAATTATGAATTGGTTTTTGGTCTATCTCATTTGATACTACTAAATAGTAAGCCCCTAAATAATACGGTTTGATTTTGTATATATAAAATAGTTTATTGTTTTTTATATAAAACTCCTTGTCCAATGAGATATTTTTAGGATGAAATGAGCCAAATATATACTCTTTGTTGATATTATATATAGCAGATTTAAATGGTTTGTGATATGGATATACTAATGGTGTGTTAAATGAACTATGTAAAACTCTCAGTTTTTGAACTATCTTTTGAGACTCTACATGTATTTTGTCTATCTGCCTATCTATAATATTATGTCTTTGATAATGATATAAAATAACTGTTGCTAATAAAAAAAGTGTTAGTGTTGAACTTAGATATATTGCCAAAAATCTAAGTAGTGAGCGTTTTTCACTACTTAACATAGCGATATCCTAGATGTTTGATTGTCTCAATTTTATCTTTGCCTAATATATTTCTAACAGTTGATATATATGCTCTAAGACTACCTTGACTAGGGGTTTCACTATAATCCCAAAGTTCATTATATATATCATCATAACTCAAAAGTTTATTTGGATTTTTGATAAAAAAGCTAAGTAGTTTAAACTCTTTGGTTCTAATCATTACAGCTTCGCCATTTTGTAAAAGTAGGTTATTGGATAGATTAAAAGAGTATCCATTTTCTAACTCTATAATCTCTTCATATTTGGTCTGTTGTCGTTTAAATATAGCCTCTATACGAACTAATAGCTCTTTGAGTGCAAATGGTTTTCTAATATAATCATCACAACCTATATCAAACCCTTTTGTTACATCGTCCACACTATTGAGAGATGTGATAAAAATAGCAGGTGTAGTATCTCCATTATCTCTAATCTCCTTTAATAGGTCAAATCCATTTTGGTATGGTACTTTGACATCCAAAAGCATTAAATCAACTCTATTTTCATATAGTATATCTGTAGCTTGATAAGCATCATAGGCTGAATATACCTTGTATCCTTTGTACTCCAAAAACTGTTTTATTGTATCACTTAGTTGTAAATCATCTTCTAATAGTAAAATAGTTTTCATTGTTTTTCTTTTTGGCAATATTATAATCTATATAGATGAATTTAGTATGAATTTACAACTTTAAAACATCTCCTACTTTTGTTTTCCACAAATCAAGATTTTTTGGAATAGTTGTTGGGCTTTTATCTTGCTCTTTTTGAGTTAGCTCTTTTACTTGATTTGGGTTATATGCTGTTTTTTCATCTCCAAATTTAACTGTACGAATTTCTAATCTATTAGGCATAGCCGTTATTAGTTTAAATTGCCAAAAGCTACCACTAGCTAGTGTCCAAGATTTGTCATCATCATTTTTTCTTGTAGGGGCTCCCCAACTACCTTCTCCAATAAAAGTTGTTCCATTTTTATCTATCACAAATCCCTCTTCACCAAACAAATCAGGCTTTAGTGGTTGAGTATATTTTACTAAATGCGAGTCACACTCAATAGCTAATTGAACTTTATATTTATAAAACAGCACAGCCCAATCGAGATATCGAAGCCTACCTTCATCTTTGTTGGCTCGATGAGGTCTTAGAGGTCTATGATAGGAGAGGATTTTCCATCTTTTTTTATCATTTTTTAGCTCATTTTCTAGCCATTTGGTTTGAGCATCCCACTTATCATACTCATGCCACTGTTTTGTTTTTCTGATATCCATATCATAGTAACCCACAGCTGGTTCTAATTCTGTATTGAGAGTATAAAGAGATAGAAAATTAAAATCAAGTTTTGAATAGACATCAGGATTTGGTACATCAAAGAGTTTATTGAGCATCTCATGGTCTGAGTTTTCATGATTACCTTGTGTGAGTGTTAGAGGATACATTCTACCATCACTACTTCTAGTCATCTGCCACTCATCAAACCACCTCTGCCACTCTTTTGCATCTCCATGATGAGTATAATCTCCACCGTGGGCTATAAATAGGGGTCTAATCTTTGATACTAATATATTACCTCTAATCCTACCCTCTGGAATAGAACGAGAATCACCTCCAGCTATAAATGTAAAAGCTCTATTATCAGATGGTGCTGTCTTAAAGTAGCTAGTCTGAGTACATTTACCAAAAGTACAGACTTTGAAATAGTATTTAGAGTCAGGTTTTAGATTTGTAAGTCTAATAAAATTGTTATTCATCCCTTTATACTTTACTACTCTTTGTGGAGAGATATGTTTTTTGGTCTCTTTGGTTAATCCATAATATAGAGTTGGTTTACCTTGATATTGGTTCCATGCTATAGTCATAGTTGTCATCGGGTCACTGTTGAAGATTAGACGAAACTTATCAGAGTTGATTTTATTCGATAGAGCAGGTGAAGAGCATGAGGTAAAAAGTATCCAGACTATTAGAGTCAATATATAGTGAAGCTTTTTCATTGTTGTTATTTTTGTTGCCTTGTTTTTTTGTTATCGTATCAAATTAGGCTTTAAATGATATTGAGAGATTTAAAAAGCAGTAGAGGTAAACCCCTAACTGCTATTTTGATATCGGTACTACCAAAAAGACCATCCTCCTCCACCGAATAGTCCACCAAAGAAACTACTATCACTCTTTTCCTCTTCAACTGTTACTTTTACAGTTGCTGTTGATTGTTTCTCTCCATCTGTAATAGTATATTCAAAACTATCATCTCCAGAGAAGTTGTCATTTGGAGTGTATTTTATTTTTCCATTTTCTATCTCGGCTGTTCCGTTTGTTGGATTTGTAGTTGATACTATACTCAAACTATCTCCATCTTCGTCACTATCATTTGCCAAGACATCGATAGTAACAGCTGTTTCATACTCTGTTGTAGCCTCATCATCTTTTGCTTCAGGAGCGTGATTGTTTTTTTGAGATACAGTTACAGATACTGTAGCAGAGGCTTCATCTTTGTTATCTGTGATGGTGTATTCAAAGCTATCATCTCCTGAGAAACCATCATTTGGGGTATAGAGAAGGTTTCCATTATCTTTTTCTTCTACAGTTCCATTTTGAGGTTGAGTGATAGATTTTACATGAAGTGTATCTCCATCTTCATCTGTATCGTTTGCCAAAACATTTATCTCTACAGATGTCTCATAATCAGTTGAAGCACTATCATCATTGGCAACTGGTGCATGGTTTGGTTCTGGATTTGTGTTTTCTCCTAGAGCTTGGTTTATATTTGCTCTTCCTTCTGTTAATATCTTGTTGTTTAGGTCATCTTTTTTATCTACATTATCTAAAAGTTTAGATTTTCTCTCATCTACTGTAGAGTTTGGATATAGTGAAGCTATCAAAGCGATAGAACCTGTGATATTTGGAGTAGCCATTGATGTTCCATCAAGATATGCGTATTGATTATCAGGATATGTACTTAGGATATTAGTCCCAGGTGCTGCTATATCGACACTATTTTTACCATAGTTTGAAAAACTTGCTAGTTTGTCATCTTGGTCACTAGCTGCTACTGCTATGATATTAGATGCGTCATAACTTGCTGGATAGCTTGGATTTTGGTCTATATCTTCACTACTATTTCCAGCTGCGGCACAAAATACTACACCTTTTTCGCCTAGTTTTTTGATGGCATCATTTACAGAGTCATCTTGACTTCCACCACTACCACCATAAGAAGCGTTGATAGCAACAATATTTTCTCCATCATCTATCTTTTGAGATACATACTCTAGTCCCTCCATGATATCACTATCATATCCATACCCATTAGGTCTAAAAACTTTTACAGCCATGATAGAGACTTTTTGTGCTACTCCAGAGATACCTTTGCTATTATCTCCCACTGCACCTATAATTCCTGCTACATGTGTACCATGGTAGTGTCCGTTGTCATCATATGGCTCATCTGGCATTGGATTATCATCATTATTCCCATCATTATCTCCTGCAAAATCATATCCATGGTTGATATTTCCTTGCCACATATTATCTTTTAGGTCACTATGTTGATAATCTATACCTGTATCTAGTACGGCTACTATAACATCCCTAGAGCCTTTTGTTTTTTCCCAAGCCTCAGATACATCCATATCGGCATCATCTGTTCCCTCTTTGTTATTTACCTCTTGTCCTACATTTTCAATCGCCCAGAGTTTATCATAGTATGTATCATTGCTACTATTTAGTGTCATAATATTATTTGGTGATACTGATTTGACAAAAGAACTAAAAATAGACTGTTGGAAAAGAGATATCAATTGAGATGTTGTGAGGTTGTCTGATTTGATATGGATTGCACCTAGGGTTTGATATTTTGTTGTAGAGTATCTATTTTCTCCTAAAAATTGTTTGAGTAGGTTCTCAAATTTTGAACTATCTATCTGCCCATCTTTTAAACTTATAATAACCTCATTTGGAGCAAACTTTGGAGCTGTTTGATTAGTTATAGGAGGTTGTATAGATATTATACCATTTGCTGATATTGCTAAAGTAGATAGTAGTATAGATGAAGCTACTACAGATAATAAAGTATGTGATTTTTTATTCATGTTTTTCCTTGTTGAATTATATTTAGATATTTTAGGATATATAAGTTTAATTATCACTTAAAATAAATTTAAATTATTTTAATTTTAGTTTAAATTTTAATTAAAATATGTTATTTTATATTTTATCAAAGTTCTACATATTGTTAAAGCTAATTCAAGTATAATTATGTATTAAAATTTAATAACCAAAGTCTAACAAAGTATTTTAGGGACTTTGGTTAGTAGGTAAAGGAATTTTTTGCCAATAGTTAAATGTACTCACTGCCAGTTAGAGTTTGATGAGTCTGTTATGATTACAGAGAAAGATAATCCAGATGTATATTTTTGTTGTAATGGATGTCAAGGGGTCTATCATCTACTTAAAGATGATGGGCTAGATAGCTTTTATGAGAAGATAGGAAACAATACTATAGCACCACCTATAGCCTCATCCAAACAAGATAGCAGTAACTTTGATATGGAGAGTTTCAAGCAAAGATATATCAAAAAAACAAGAGATGGTTTCTCTCAGGTTGATTTGGTTATAGAGGGAATTCACTGTGCTGCTTGTGTATGGCTCAATGAGAAGATACTAGATGATACAGATGGAGTAGTAGAGGCTAATATCAACTTCACTAATAACAAAGCAAAAATAGTCTGGGATGAAGATACTATAAAATTATCTCAAATAATAGATAAAATCAGAAGCATAGGCTACAACGCATATCCATATGATAGAAGCCAAGAGGATATAAAAGCAACAGCAAAAAAGAGAGACTATTTTATACGAATGGCAGTTGCTATATTTGCTAGTATGAATATAATGATGATAGATGTAGCAAAATATGCAGGTTTTTTTATGGGGATGAAGCCTGAGACTTTGCATTTAGTTCATATTGCTGAGTTTATATTTGCTACACCTGTGCTTTTTTATAGTGGATGGATATTTTTCCGTGGGGCATACTATGGACTCAAAAATCGTATAATTAATATGGATTTATTGGTTAGTTCTGGTGCTACTCTTACATATATATACTCTATTTATGTTCTGTTGGGTGGAGTTGGACATAGCTATTTTGACTCGGTGGCTATGATTATTACTTTTGTATTGGTGGGTAAATATCTGGAGGTTATTGGTAAAAAATCTGCTGTTGATGTTATGGATAAGATAAAATCTCAAGTACCACTAGAGGCTACTATAGTCGAGGATGGAGTTAAAAAAGTAGTCTCACTTGATAAGATAGAGGTAGGGGATATTATAGAGGTAAAAGTTGGTGAAAAAGCAACTGTTGATGGTGAGTTAATAGTAGATGAAGCAACTTTTGATGAGAGTAGTATGACAGGAGAGTCATTGCCTGTAGAGAAGTACAGAGGTGATAAAATCTATAGTGGAACGATTAATGCTGGTGGGGTTATTAGGTACAAAGCTACTAAAAACTATGCAAACTCAACATTAAATGGAGTGGTCTCATTATTAGAAGATGCTTTAAACTCCAAACCAAAAATAGAAGAGAAAGCTAATGAGATTTCAAAATATTTTTCTATTACTATTTTGACTTTGGCTCTTTTGAGCTTTTTGGGTTGGTATCTATATAATGGAGACTTTGAGAATGCTTTGATTATAGGAATATCTGTGATTGTTATTGCTTGTCCTTGTGCTTTGGCTTTGGCTACACCTATAGCTTCTCTCATTGGTGTTAGTTGGGCTGCGAACAAGGGGATTTTGTTTAAAGAGGCAAAGTTTATTGAGACTTTTGCAGAAGCCGATAGTGTTGTTCTGGATAAAACAGGGACTGTGACTAATGGAAAGTTGAGTGTCAAAAATGTGAGAGGTTCTATAGATGAGGACTCTTTGCCTCTACTTTATTCTTTAGTAGATAGTTCAACTCACCCCGTTAGCAAAGCGATTAAAAAGTATCTATTGGATAATTATGAAAAACCAAACTATATAGAGTTGGAGAATATTAAACAGGTTCATGCAAAAGGATTAGAGGCTACATATCAAGGTAAAAGGCTTCTGGGAGGGAATATTCAACTATTGAAAGATAATGGTATAGTAGTGGATATAGATACAGAATATACTATTTATACTTTTGCTATCGATGATAAGTTGATTGTCTCATTTGAGCTTGAAGATGCACTCAAATCCCATAGTAGAGAGTTAATAGAGTATTTCAAATCAATAGGTGTAGAGCCTATTATGGCAACAGGAGACCATGAGAGAGTAGCCAAGAGGGTAGCAAAAGAGGTTGGTATAGATAGTTACAAATCTCAAATGTCTCCAATAGATAAAGCTGAGTTTGTAAAATCTCTAAGAGATAGTGGCAAGATAGTAGTAATGGTAGGAGATGGGATTAATGATGCTTTGGCACTATCCAAAGCAGATGTATCTATAGCCATGGGTGGTGGTGCTGATGTAGCACTGGCTATGAGTGATGTAGTGATATTAAATAATTCTCTATTGGGAATAAAGGATAGTTTTAGAATATCTAGGAGAACCTATAAATTTATTAAACAAAATTTATTAATATCATTAATTTATAATATAATTACGATACCTATAGCAATAGCTGGATATGTGATACCTTTGGTAGCAGCATTATCTATGAGTTTAAGTTCACTATTGGTTGTAGGAAACTCTATGAGAATAAAGGAGAAAGATTAATGAATTCAGTTTTGATGTTAGAGTTGGCTGTTGGTGTTATAGTTAGTTTTACGCTACTTGGTATATTTATATGGGCTGCAAAAAGTGGTCAGTTTGACGATAAAAAAAAGCAGATGGATGGGCTTTTGTTTGATGGACCAGAAGAGTTACAAAGAGCTTATGAGAGAGAGCAAAAAATAAAAAAGTTAAAAGAGAAAAAAGCTCAAGAACCTAAATAGTTTTGAGCTTATACCCTTGGGATGATATGTTTTCTATTAGCTTTTTAGATGTTTTATCTCTAAGCCTTTTAATAAAAGTTCTAAGTCTATCATTTGATACTTGATTATCTATCCATAGAACATTTTTTATTGTTTTGTTATCAACTTCGTAGTCTTCTTTTTCCATCAAAAGAGAGAAAAAATTAACTTCTCTTTTGGTTAGTGACACTTCTGTTTCATTTTGATACAATTTTTTATTTTTTACATTAAATTTAAAATCATCTATTAAATCTACTGTTTTATTATTGCGAATCTTAGGGATAAGTGTTGCTAAGTATTGAAGCAGTTCATCTGGATTAAAAGGTTTTATAAAATATTTTGTGACACCTATATCAATAGCTTGTAGTAACATATCAGTATGGCTATATGCACTGAGTATTATAATGGGCAAATCTTCATCTATAGATTTAATCTCTCTTGCTAACTCTAAACCATTTACTTTTGGCATCATAATATCAGTGATAATGATGTCAGGTCTTATTTTGTGGTATTTATTAAGTGCTTCTTCTCCATTTGAAGCCATAATAAATTTACCAAAATAGTCCTCTATAGCCAAACGCATTAGTTTTGCTAATCTCTTTTCATCTTCTGCAAAAAGTATGGTTATATCTTTAAATATTTTACTATACATGAACAGACCTTATTTGGTAGGAATAGTAATAATAAATTTAGCACCTTTTCCTCCATTTTCTACTGTAATTATACCATTTAAACTATTTTGAATAATCATATGTGACATAAATAACCCAATTCCTGTGCCTGTACTTGCATGTTTGGTACTAAAATATGGTTCAAATATCTTATCTATATATTTTTCATTAATTCCACCTGCATTATCCTCTATAACTATTTTTGCAAATGGTTTTGATTTTATTTCTATTTTAGATATACTTATCCATATGATTTTATTTTGAATATGATTTATACTAAAAGCATCTTTTGCATTTTGGATTAGATTTATGATGACTTGGGATAACTCGTTTGATATACCTTCTACTTGTATATCTATAAAATCTTTTTTGATATTTATCTCCTCTTTTTGTAGATGATTTGATAGTATATTTAGAGCATCATTTATAGAGTCTTGGATTGTAAATAGACTCTTTTTTTTGTTTGGATTAAAAAAGTTTGAGAAATCTTCAATGGTATTTGACATATTTGATATAATCTGTTGAGCCTCTTGGTAGTTGTTCTCAAACTCATTGGAATTGGATTTTCTAAAAGCATTTTTTAGACTAAATAGAACCCAGTTTAGCTCCGTTAGGGGTTGTCTCCATTGGTGAGCAATATTGGCTATCATTTGACCTAAACTAGCAAACCTAGATTGCATAAATAGGATTTTCTGTTTCTCTTCATTTTTTTTTATCTCCTCTTGGACTCTTCTCTCTAGGGTGTGGGTTAGCTCCTCTAGTTCTTTTGTTTGTTGTTTTACTCTCTCTTCTAGTATCTGTTCTTGTTTTTCTAGCACCATGGTTAGTTCAACCTCTTTGGTGACATCATATCTTATAGCTATGTACTCTTCTATCTCTCCATTTTCATCCAATATAGGTGTAATAGTTGTATTTAAATAGTAGTCTTTTCCACTTTTTGATAGGTTTTTTACAGTAGCTTTATATGTTTTTTTAGCTGTTATCGTCTTCCAAAGTTTTTTGAAATGATTTTTGGGAATACTAGGATGTTTGACTATGTTATGTTTTTTACCTATTAGCTCTTCTCGGCTATATTCTGATATTGCACAAAATTCATCATTTACAAAAGTTATAACCCCATTTATATCTGTTTTTGAGACTATATTACTATTTTCTATAGCCTCTTTATACTGTTCTAGCAACATTATTTAACACCTTATACTTTAATTTTTTTCTCTTCATCAAGTAAAGTAAACAACACACTTATTATAACGCATCTTTATTAGTTATTTAAGTATATATTAATGGTTATCTTTATACCATTAAAGTTAGATAGTCACATTATGTCACTATTCTATCAAAATTTTAAGAGGAGGTATTGATGCAAAGCAATGCACAACTTGAGTATGATTATTCAGTAGTAAAGCTGTTTACTTTTGCAACAATCTTGTTTGGTATCATTGGTATGACTGTTGGTGTAATTTTAGCCTTTCAACTTGCTTTTCCAGAGCTAAGTAACTTAGCAGGAGAGTATGGTACATTTGGAAGGTTAAGACCACTACATACTAATGGTGTAGCATTTGGTTTTACCCTTAGTGGTATTTTTGCAACATGGTATTATGTTGGACAGAGAACATTAAAAATGTCTCTAAAAGAGTCTAAATTTTTAATGGTAGTTTCAAAACTACACTTTTGGTTATATTTCATAACTATACTTTTAGCAGTGGTAACGCTTCTTAGTGGTTATACAACTTCTAAAGAGTATGCAGAATTAGAGTGGCCACTTGATTTACTTATTGTAGTATGGTGGGTACTTTGGGGTATAGCTATGTTCGGTATGATTGGTATGAGAAGAGAGAGAGCTATATATGTATCTGTTTGGTACTATATGTCTTCTTTTGTAGCTATTGCAATGTTATTTATTTTCAATAACATGGAAGTTCCTACTTTCTTATGGGCTGATGGTGCTCCTAGTTCAATGATGCACTCAATCTCAATGTGGTCAGGAACAAATGATGCGTTAATTCAATGGTGGTATGGACATAATGCTGTTGCATTCGTTTTCACAACTCCAATTATTGGTATGATTTACTACTATTTACCAAAAGAGTCTGGTCAACCAGTTTTTTCATATAAGTTATCAGTATTGGCATTTTGGGGATTAATGTTTGTTTATCTTTGGGCTGGTGGTCACCACCTACTATATTCAACTGTTCCAGATTGGATGCAGACTATGGGTTCTACTATGTCAGTAGTTCTTATTTTGCCATCTTGGGGTTCAGCGATTAACATGCTACTTACAATGAAAGGTGAGTGGGGACAACTACAAACTTCACCATTGATTAAATTTATGATTTTGGCTTCTACATTCTATATGTTATCAACAATAGAAGGACCAATTCAAGCTATTAAATCAGTAAATGCTATTGCTCACTTTACAGATTGGATTCCAGGGCATGTTCATGATGGTGTTCTTGGTTGGGTTGGATTTATGACTATAGCTTCATTATATCATATGGCTCC
>Ga0256843_1001323_pt1 | contig 19704 bp, 15 predicted proteins | sample AlvinellametaG_FD_191572 | JGI IMG/M metagenome (GOLD analysis project Ga0256843, IMG submission 191572) | Pompeii worm associated microbial communities from hydrothermal vent at the East Pacific Rise, Pacific Ocean - Alvinella | ecosystem: Host-associated > Annelida > Integument > Unclassified ... | reverse complement strand
CCAGCGCCTCCCATAGAAAAGAGAATGGAGAGCAAAAAGGTAATGATGCCGTAGAGTAGGTAGTCGTTCATTATGGGATTTTTGGTGCAGCTATATTCTCACCCAAAAGGGCATAACTCTTACCAACACGAGCAAGTGGTTCGTAGCTAAGAATCATCTTCTCTTTATCTACAATGATGGTATCATCTATGTACTGTGCTTTAATCTCCACAACCATTGGAATGGTCTTCGAGCCTTTGAGTTCTATCTCTTGGTAGAGTTCACAAAAGAAGGCACTAGGAGTCCCTTTAACAATGGGAGGAAACCCCTCTTTTATTTTTGTTGTCTCGATGTTAAAGAGTTCACTCTCACTTACAGAGCTATCAAGCTCTTTTGAGCTAAAGTGCATCGCTTCAAGCTGGCTAGGATCAACCATACAGATAGTACACTTCTTTTGCTCGCGCAGATTTTTAAGTGTATCTTTTTGGCTGCCGTCACTTTTGTGTCCGATGCTTACAACCATTGTAGGAGGCTCTGAACTAAGCCCCATGAAGTAACTAAAAGGAGCAATGTTAAGAGTGCCTTTTGCATCTTCTGTGCAAATCCAAGCAATCGGTCTTGGAATGATTGTTTGCGCCATAAGTTGGTATTTTTCATTTAACTTTTTATCCTCGTAACTTACTAACATCTATGAGAGTCCTACTATTTTTTTAAGATTATCTATCACACCGTGTTTAGGTGCATCCATCTTCTCTTCTTCTTGTGCTTGCGTCTCTTTCTCATCTGCTCCTGTGTATGCATCTGCGGGCATTTCATTTTCCGGTGTGCCATCTACATTGACCACTTGCAGTTCTGGGTGGATCAGCTCACGCAGCTTTTTTTGTACGACCATCTTTGTAGTCATAAGACTCATAGAACAGCCCCCACAAGCTCCTGTGAGTTTGATGTAGACCACACCATCTTTTACACCTAGAAGCTCTAAACCTCCACCATGAGAGTTTACATACTCACTCACCTTTGGGAGATAGTTCTTGACCGCCTCATAGATATCTTCATCTAAAAATTGCATCATCTAAGCCTTTTATATTGTATTAGGATATATTATCATTAAAATAATAATATCATATAAAATGAAAAAATGGAAAAGTTTTTTTCAGTTTTAATTTATCGAAGCTGGAGTATTATTTTGACTGATGGTCGGTCAAAATAAACAAAGAGGTCTTCATGCCAAAGATTGTAGATAAACAAAAACGAAAAAGAGAGCTTGCTCTTAAAAGTAAAGAGCTCCTGCTTGCAAGAAATATTAACGACATCTCCATAGCCGAGATTACAAAGAGCATAGATATTGGTAAGGGGACTTTTTATGAGTACTTTGCCAACAAAGAAGAGCTCTACTTCACACTTGTTGATATCCTTATCTATGAACATAACAAAACACTGCAAAAGATGCTTGAAAGTAGTGATGATATTCGTCAAAAGCTCATCATCTTTGCAAGTTTTTTTTATGATGATGCTTTTGAAGAGCTTCGTAAAATCTACAAGACCTGTAAAGGACTGACCCTTTTAGAAGAGAATGAGATCCTCAAAGAGTTTAATACCAAGCATATAAAAGAGTATTTTTCCTGGTTTAGCAGCATCATCGATGATGCGATAGCAAAAGATGAGCTGCCAAAAGAGGCGAAAATGCTTGCTATGCCTCTTTTTGCAATGGTTAATGGTGTTTTTATTATGGCAGAAGCAAGCAACATGATCGAGAATCTTCAAGAAGAGATTGAACAGATGATAGAGAGTATGATGCAATTATTACCAAAGGATAGAGATGCATAAGAGATTAGAGATACTTTTTGGAAAATATGGTGCCTGGTTGGTTAAACATCCTTTTATCGTTATTTTAATGGCGTTGTTATTGGTCTCTATTCCAATTATTCATGTTCCTCAGATAAAGTTTGATACTTCAACGGAAGGCTTCATGCACCCAAAGGATCCTGTTTTACTGACTTACAATAAGTTTAGAGAGCAGTTTGGAAGAGATGAAAGGATTGCAATTGCTATAGAGAGTGATGATATCTTTACACTTCCGTTTTTACAAAAGTTGCGTGAGATACATGAAGATCTGGCACAAAATGTTCCTTATGTCGATGATATTACCTCTTTGTACAATGCAAGAAATACACGAGGACGTGGTGATGAACTTCTTACAGATGACCTTTTAGAACCTTTTCCCCAGACAAAAGAGGATGTTGCAAGAGTAAAAAAACGTGCGATGGAGTCTCATTTTTACAAAGATCTTTTTATCTCAAAAGATGGGAAGATGACTACTATCATTATAGAGACAGATGCCTACTCTCATGAGGGAGAAAGTCTTGAGAGAGAGGATGATTTTAGTGATGGTTTTGACGATGAGATAGAGAGTGAGACAAAGCCTAGGAAGTTTTTGACAGATCAGGAAAACTCACAAATCGTTCATGCAGTGTATGCGGTTATGAAGAAGTATAAGCAAGAGGGTATGAAGGTTTATATAGCAGGTTCTCCTGTCGTTATAGGTGTTTTAAAAGCACAGATGCAAGCTGATATGCAAAAGTTTACAAAAGTTACTTTTATTATTATTGCTCTCTTTTTATACTTAATGTTTCGACGTATCAGTGCTGTTGTCTATCCACTTATCATAGTGATACTTTCCCTGCTTGCAACAGTAGGAATGATGGCATGGATGGGTGTTGCTTTTAAGCTGCCGACACAGATTGTACCATCATTGCTTTTAGCTGTGAGTATCGGAGCGACGGTGCATGTTCTTTCTATCTTTTTTGATCATTTCAACAAAAATGCAGATAAAAAGGCTTCGATTGTCTTTATGTTACAGCATTCAGGATTGGCAATTGCGATGACATCCTTTACAACAGCAACAGGGATAGGTTCATTTGCAGGGAGTGAAGTAGCCCCTATCTCTGATCTTGGGATATTTGCTTCATTTGGTGTATTGGTCTCTCTCTTTTTGACACTGACACTTTTACCGGCTCTACTTTGTCTGACTCCACTTAAGCCAAAAGCACAAAAAGAGAGTACAAAGTTTGATCGTCTGATGCAAAAACTTGCCATTATTCCATATAGACATTACAAGTCTATTATTGCTTTTAGTACACTTTTGGTTCTTCTCTCTTTGTATGCAGCAAGTAAAGTTCATCCTTCTCATAATCCACTTATATGGTTGGCTAAAGGTAATGATGTACGCATCTCAACAAATGCCATAGATGAAAAGCTCAATGGAACATTGACACTAGAGGGTGTGGTGGATTTTGGCAAAGAAAATGCGTGGATTGATCCACAAAAACTGCAAAAACTCAATGCTATGCAACAGCGTATAGAAAATTACAAAGATCAGTATACTCATGTAGGAAAAGTGATCTCTTTGGCAACTATCGTTAAAGAGACGAACCGTGCATTGCACAGTAATAATGAAAAGTTTTATACAATTCCTAAAAACAAAAACCTTGTTGCGCAGGAGTTGTTACTTTTTGAAAACTCGGGTAGTGATGATTTGGAAGATGTTGTTGATTCGCAGTTTAGTAAAGTGCGCATTACCATAAAAGTGCCATGGGTTGACTCTATCGAAGCTGTGGATCTGCTACATTATGTAGAGGATGAATTACATACTACATTTCCGGATGCAAAGACAGAAGTAACAGGGATGGTGCCACTTTTGGTAAATACTTTCTCTCACGCAGTACACTCATCGATAAAGAGTTATATCATTGCTTTTAGTGTTATCTCTGTGATGATGATGTTTATTGTCGGATCTGTTCGTTTGGGACTTGTAAGTATGATACCAAATCTAACACCTGTCATAGTGGGTCTTTTGGTAATGTATATTGCCAAGATTCCGCTTGATATGTTTACGCTGCTCATCGGTTCTATCGCCATTGGGCTTGCGGTGGATGATACCATTCACTTTATGCATAACTTCCGCCGTTACTATCTTGAGAGCAACGATGCGAAACTAGCGATCGAGAAGACCTTCTTTACAACAGGAAAAGCGATGGTTATTACTACTGTTGTCCTTGCACTTGGCTTCTTGTCGTATACAATGGCTCAGATGATATCAGTTGCAAACTTTGGATTGTTAACTGCTTCGGTTATCATAATGGCACTGTTGGCAGACTTGTTTTTGGCACCGGCACTGATGGTTGTTGTGTCTCGATGGGGCTGGATAAAATAAATGGAGAAAAATATGAAAAAGATAATACTGCTACTTGGTTTGGGATTTTTGTTTGCTCACGCAACACTTGTTGCTGATGATGCTGTGGCACGAGGGATCATGGAAAAGGTAGATGCCAGAGATGATGGAGATACTATTGAACAGGATATGTATATGATCTTGATCGATAAAAATAAAAAGAAGCGTATTCGTGATATCAAGTCATATGCAAAAGATTATGGAGAAGATGAGTATAGGGTACTCTTTTTCAAATCTCCCGCAGATGTGAAGAACACAGCTTTTTTAACATATGATTATGATGATCCAAACAAAGATGATGACCAGTGGCTCTACCTGCCGGCACTCAAAAAGATCAAGCGTATTCCGACGAATGACAAGAGCTCAAGCTTTATGGGGAGTGATTTTAGTTACTTTGATATGACCGACAGAGATCTTAATGACTATGACTTTAAACTGCTCAAAGAGACAAAAGTAGGTGGGCATGATGCTTGGGTTATTGAGGCAATACCAAGAAATGAGGATGTTATCAAAGAATCGGGTTATGTCAAGACCATTGCAATTGTGCGAAAAGATAACTATGTGGTTATTCGAATGATAAACTACATGAAAAACAAAAAACGCAAATATTTTCAGGTGACAAAACTGCACAAACAAGATGGCATCTGGGTAGCTGATGAGATGGTTATGGTGACAAAAAAGGGCAAACGCCCACTACACAAGACCATTTTACAGTTTAAAAACATCGAGCTTAACAAGCCACTCAGTGATGATCTCTTTACAACTAGAAGGCTCGATAAAGGTCTGTAGATGAAAAAGATAGCTTTGAGTATGTGTGTTGTTGTCTCTTTGTTTGGAGCTGATTTGGATGAAGAGCTTGGTGGCTTTGAAGATGATTTGGCCGGTTTTGAGAGTGAAGTAGCAGACGCACCAAGCCAGGTAGAGAGTGAGCCAGAGCCAAATTTCTTGGATGATTTTAGCGGCTATGTGGCCTATATGCAAAACTATAGCTACAGAGATAGTGCCCAGTACAGCGGTGTAAATATGGAAAAACTCTCGCTTTTTTTAGACTATGAGAAGCGCTTTTACAAGAACTGGAAAGTAAAAATAAATGCCAAAGGCTACTACGACTTTGCCTATAGAGATGCTGGCAGCTACACGCCACAGGAGATTGATGACTTTCGTGATGAACTGCGTCTGTATGATGCTTTTGTAGAGGGGAGCATCACAGCAAAACTCGATGCTAAGATAGGACGGCAGGTCGTTGTCTGGGGGCGAAGTGATACCATACGCATCACTGATATTTTAAACCCCTTAGACAACCGACGCTTTGCAATTGTCGACATCGAAGATTTGCGTCTGCCAACAACGATGGCAAAGTTTGACTACTACCTTGAGAGGTGGAAAATCTCGCCTATTGTTATACTTGAGCAGCAGTTTAGTCTGCAGGCTCCTTATGGTTCTGTCTTTAATCCTGCACCTTTTGATATAGCAGATGCAAAGTACCATGACGCAAGCTATGCTCTTTCTGTAGGTGCTGAATTTAAATCTTGGGATGTGAACTTTTATGGCGCCTATGTTCGTGATGAGAGCGGATATGTCAAAGCACCGATAACACCTGCCAGTAAGTTAGAGCATCCAAAGGTATGGATGGAGGGAGTGGCACTTAATCTTTTGCATGGTTCGTGGCTCTTTAAGAGTGAGCTTGCCCACTTTAGCAAGCTAAAATACACACCAACACAAGATAAAGAGTTCTCACGCACTGATGCGCTTGTTGGCTTTGAGTATAACGGTATTGCTGAGACGATGATAAGCTATGACTTTGCTATGCGTTACATTCATGACTATGATACACGTCTTTTAAGAGATATTGTGCCAAAGGAAAAAAAGAAGTACCAGTATGCACTACGAATTAGCAGTGACTTTATGCATGATACCCTGCATTTGAATTTTTTAGCATATATTGAGGGTGAAAAGTTTGATAAGGGCGGTTTCTGTCGTTTTTGGAGTGACTATGACATCGATGATGCTCTGCGGTTTCGTGTAGGTTGGCTTGATTATGTAGGTGGTGCCGGCTATTTTGAGCATATAAAAAATGAAGATATGCTCTTTGGAGAACTGCGTTACAGTTTTTAATGCTGCGTGAGCGTTTTGCTCACGCAAGAGGATCTATTTGAAAAATCCTGCCATATAATCTTCAATCTCTCCCGGAGTAGAGGAGATAGACATAAATTCACCCATACTGAGGTTCGGGTAGCTGATAGCAAGGTAGTATTTTGGATGCAGGATTTTTGCTTTGTTATCTTCTATCATAAGCATATATGGTAAAAATGCTGCATTTTGCTCACCTTTGATCTCTTTTACGTAGTAGGCTTCTCCTTTTTCAGTTGGCATTGCGATGCCATACACTGTAGCATTGCCTGCTTTGATTTTAAAGACGATCTTATCTTTTGCATTGGCTTCTAGTTTTGCCTCAAGACCCTCTCCCTCAGCTATTTCTATCATATCTTCATAGTATGGCATACCCATCATGAAGTGATATTCTGCAAGATCATCGTCATCAAGTCCATCTTTAGATACTTCAAGCTTTCCAAAAGCATTTGCAAGCTTTGTATTTACCTTTTGTGCATGCTCTTGGTTGTACTCATCTTGCATAAAAGCGTGTAGAAAATACTCCGGATTTGTCATCACAAGTTTATTATCTGCCTTATCAACCATCACCTTCTCAACTGCTGCAAATCCTCTGTGCTCTTTTGAAGCATCCTTTGTAAGTGTCGGACATGTATAAGCAATAACATGATACTCAGGGTTATTCATAGCATCATATTCACCTACAACCTGTAAGCCTTGAGCACTCAGTGCACTCTTTACATCTTCTGCGCTTTTGAATGCTCCGTACTCATAACTACTTACCTCTTTTGCCATGCTGACACTTGCTAAAAGTCCTGAAACTAGGACACTTACTAGAATTTTCTTCATCTTTACTCCATTGTGTTTTTTAATATTAAAACATTATAATAAATTATATTACTCGGAGTCAAGTGATGTCACAAAATATTGATAAACTTTATATACTGTGTAAAATAGTAAAGAATCTTAAGTGCGAATTTTTCTGAATTATTAGTGATTTTTAGCTCATTTTGGATATAATCGCGTAATTTTATAAAAGAGAAAAAAAGAATGGATATTAGAGAAGAGTTTCTTAAATTTTTTGAATCAAAACAACATACGCGAGTTCCCTCAGCACCATTAGTGCCTGATGATGCAACTCTGCTTTTTAACAATGCCGGAATGGTACCGTTTAAATCGATTTTCACAGGTGAAGTTCCAGCTCCAGAAAATCCTCGTGCAACATCATGCCAGACATGTATTCGTGCCGGTGGAAAGCATAATGACTTGGAAAATGTAGGGCACACTGCGCGTCACCATACATTTTTTGAGATGCTAGGAAACTTCAGCTTTGGAGACTACTTCAAAGAGGATGCCATCGCTTATGCGTGGGAGTTTATCACAGAGGTTCTCAAACTTGACATTGATAAGCTTTGGGTAACAGTACACGAGAGTGATGATGAGGCTGAAGCGATTTGGAAGCGTCATATCGCAGCTGATCGTATCATGCGTCTTGGCGATAAAGACAACTTCTGGTCTATGGGTGATACGGGGCCGTGTGGTCCATGTTCTGAGATCTTTTACGATCAGGGTGCTGAGCACTTTAGCGGTCCTGAAGATTACATGGGTGGCGAGGGTGACAGATTTTTAGAGATCTGGAACCTGGTTTTCATGCAGTATGAGGTAAAAGAAAAAGGTGGCGAACGCATTCCACTTGCAAAACCATCTATCGACACCGGAATGGGCTTAGAGCGTGTTGTGGCGATTAAAGAGGGAGCGCTTTCTAATTACGGCTCAAGCCTCTTTATGCCGCTTATCCGTAAAGTTGAATCACTGATTGGCAAAGAGTATGAGTACGATAGCGGTGCATCATACAGAGTTATTGCTGACCATATCAGAACAACTGTTTTTCTTTTGGCACAGGGTGTAAACTTCTCAAACGAGGGGCGTGGTTATGTTCTTCGTAGAATTCTTCGTCGTGCTGTGCGTCATGGTTACCTTTTAGGTTTCCGTGAACCATTTATGCACAAACTTGTAGATACTCTTGTGACTATCATGGGTGATGAGTATGACTACTTAGAGAAAAAAGCAGCAGTTGTCAAAGAGCAGATAGAACTTGAAGAGGCGCGCTTCTTTAAGACTATCGAGTCGGGAATCGCTCTTTTTAATATGGAGCTGCAAAATACAAAAGATGTATTTAGCGGTGAAGTGGCATTTAAACTCTACGATACTTACGGTTTCCCACTAGACCTTACGGAAGATATGCTGCGTGAGAAGGGGCTAAGACTTGATACTGAGAAGTTTGAAGCACTGATGCAAGAGCAAAAGAGCCGTGCAAAAGCTGCATGGAAGGGTAGTGGAGACGCTGCTGTAAGTGGAGACTTTAAAGAGCTTCTTGAAGAGTTTGGTCAGAATAAATTTGTTGGTTATGAGACGATGCATCACGCAAGTAAGATTCAAGCACTCTTAGATGAGGAGTTTGTTCGTGTTGAGGCATTGCTTCCTGGTCAAAAAGGGTGGGTATTTTTAGATGTAACACCTTTTTATGCTGAGAGCGGTGGACAGTGTGGTGATATCGGTGAGCTCAAAGGTAAGGCAAAAGTTCTTGATACGAAGAAGTTTTTTGATTTGAACCTCTCACAGATAGAAGCAACAGCTGAGATAAAAGTAGGTGAGGAGGTAGATGCAGTAGTAGATACATCTCGTTATGAGATCACAAAACATCACTCTGCAACACACCTGCTTCACGCAGTGCTTTTTGATGTACTTGGAGATCATATCTCACAAGCAGGCTCACTTGTAGAGGCAAATCGTCTTCGTTTTGACTTCTCACATCCAAAAGCCCTAGAGCATGATGAACTCGCTGAGATAGAGCAGAGAGTAAATGAGCTTGTAGCTCGCGCAATTGCTGCAAAAACAGAAGTGCTTCCTATAGAAGAGGCGAAAAAATCAGGTGCGAAGAGTCAGTTTGGCGAGAAGTATGGCGATGAGGTAAGAGTTGTCAGCTTTGCAGATGCATCGGTTGAGTTTTGTGGTGGTGTGCATGTAGATAACACGGCAAACATCGGTAGCTTTATCATCACAAAAGAGAGTGGTGTAAGTGCTGGTGTGAGAAGAATCGAGGCTGTATGTGGAAAAGCTGCATATGACTACTTCTGCGATCAGCGCATCCTTTTAAAACGCGTTGAGCATGAGGTCAAAAACCATGATGTCCTCGCTGGTATCAACAGACTCAAATCAAACATCGACAAGCTAAAGCAAGAGCTCAAAGAGGCACAAGAGAGTGCAAAAGTTGAGATAAAAGCTGAGGATATCAACGGTGTTGCGGTAGTTATTGATGAACTTCCAGCAGGTGATATCAAAGAGAAGATCGATGAGCTTAAAAACCAAAACGACAAACTCTGTGCAATGCTCTTTCAAGTAAAAGGTGACAAGGTTCTCATCGCTGCGGGTGTTAAAGGGTGTGATGCCAAAGCGGGTGATTGGATCAAAAAAGTTGCGCCTATCTTAGGTGGCGGTGGCGGTGGTCGTCCAGACTTCGCACAAGCCGGCGGGAAAGATGCTTCTAAACTTCCAGAAGCAAAAACAGCGGCAAAAGCATTTATAGAAGAGGTACTTGGTTAATGATAGATTTCGTAAATGAACACAGAAGCTGGTTTATATTCTTACATGTCATTTCGGCAGTTGTCTGGGTTGGCGGTATGATCTCTATGCGTTTTGCGGCGCACTACTCATTTGTTGATATTGTAAACCCGCAAGACAGACTGGAAAAGACCTCGGCAGCTTTGAAGCGTCTTTTTACGATGGTACTTCCTTTTGTACTTATCTTAGCAGGAACGGGTGCAGTACTTACTATTGCTTATGGTATAAAATATACTGAGTTTCACTACCTCACGCACATAAAAGAGGGTATCTGGACGTTGATGTTTATCAATCTCATTGCGATGATTATTCGTCGTCGTAAAGCGGACAAAGCGATGGCTGAGGGTGACTTTAACAAAGCACGTGCAATGCTTGGACTCATTGGTAAGTATATGGTTCCGGTAAATATTGTACTGGGAATCGCTGCAATCTTCTTAGGTGCAGTGCTAAGGTCTCATCTGTAATGTTACGCCTTGCTTCTTCATCAGAGACTCGTGCACTGCTGCTGCGCGGTGCTGGAATTGAATTTATTCAAGAGAGTGTTGATTTTGATGAAGAGAACATTGTGGCAAAGAGCCCTAAAAATTTTGTCTATCAGGCAACGATGGGCAAGTATGAGGCAAACTTCAAAGCCTTTGGTATCGATGCGTTGCCACTGCTTGTAGCTGACACTGTAGTAACAGCACAGGGACAGATTCTTCGAAAAGCACGCTGCGTGGATGATGCGCGTAATATTTTAATGACACAAAGCGGAAATATTACCAGCATTATCACCTGCATGATCTATCACTCAAAAAATGTAAAACTCATAGATATCTCAAAAACAGACTATATCTTTAAAGAGTTTGACCAAGATGACCTTGAAGCCTACCTTGCAAGTGGCGAGTGGCGAGGCAAGGCAGGTGCTTGTATGGTGGAGGGCTTTTGTAAGCCTTACATCAAAGAGGTGCGAGGCTATGAGAGTACGGCTATGGGGCTTAGTGTTGAGGTGCTTCTGAGGTTTATGCGATGAGAAAGACTCGCTTTTGGTTGTTTATACTGTTAATAGTTTTAGCTACACCGCTTTTTCTTTACATTAACTATATAAACAAGCAAAAAAGTGAGATTGAACATAGTATTTATGCAAGTGAAATGGCCATTATGCAAAAAAATGTTGCATCTGCTATAGAAGAGAAGAAAAAGGCAACGACTGCTATTGCCATTACTTTGGCTTCTAATGATGCGCTACATCTTTTTGTACATGACAAAGAAAAACTCAAATCAAAGATAGACTCTTTAACAGACTCTTTTCGAAAAAATACAGACTATAAGAATGTTTGGTTCCATATTGTAGATAGTAAGTACCGTTCTTTGTATCAAAGTTGGACGAAAGCCAATGCCAGCACTGTTACAGCAAAAGAGTTTCGTATCGTTATAGCAAAGCATAAAATCCTCTCTCTTATTAATGTTGATCCCTTTGGTGTAAGCATAAAGGCATTGGCACCTTTTTATGACAATAAGGGTAATGTTGCTGGAGCTGTTGAAGTTATTTCACATTTTAACTCTATTGCTAAACGTCTACATAAACTCGATATAAACTCTGTTGTAGTTGTGACTAAAGAGATGTCTAAAAAGATTAAGCATCCTTTTACAAGGCTTTTTATCTATGGGTGTTATGTAGCAAATTTTGACATCGATCCTGCTATCATCACATATATGCGTGAGCATGGGATAGATGATATCTGCAAAGAAAAATATCAAGTCAGAGATGGGTATATCATCGTAGCGTATCCCTTAAAAGATCTTAATAATAAGGTGATTGCACATTATATAATGCTCAAAAAAACAGTTGATATCTCTAAAACCGATCTACAGTTTTTCCTTTTTAAGGGGATTGTTTTTGGCTTTGGACTCTTTGTACTTTTTTTGATAGTCTCTTTGGTATATTTTTATCTAAGAACACGAAAACTCAAAAAATATTATAAAAGTATTATTGATTCGACAACAAATATCTTACTGATATGCGATGGACACACACTAATATCGGTTAACAAAGTATTTTTCCACTATTTTAGACCCTATAAAGATATTCAAGATTTTAAAAAAGAGCATAGTTGTATTTGTGATTTTTTTGTAGAAGAAGAGGGATATATTCAGAAATATGTTGAAGGGGAGTACTGGATTGATTATATTAAAAAGCATCCAAACTTCTACCATAAAGCAAAGCTTCTTATTGGTAAAAAAGTATATTATTTTTCTCTTTCGCTTTCAACTATTGCCAATGAAGAACATCACTCTTTGATGATTCTCTCTGATATTACAGAGCAAGAACTTTATAAAAAAGAGCTAGAACATTTAACCCTTGTTGATCCACTCACGCATATCGGAAATAGACGTAAATATGAAAAGAGGCTTGAGGAGGAGAGATCTCGTGCATGCAGGTATAAAACACCGCTTTCTCTTATTGTCTTAGACTTAGACCATTTTAAAAAAGTAAATGATGAGTATGGGCACAGTGTAGGTGATGAGGTCTTGCGTGAGTACAGCAAACTTGTAAAGAATGCACTGCGTGGGATAGATGAGATCTTCCGTATAGGTGGAGAGGAGTTTGTTGTCTTAGCACCACATACTGCCAAAAAAGAGGCAATGGCTCTGGCTGAGAAACTGCGCAAACTCATAGAAGAGCATAAAAAGATAGTCCCGGTAACTGCTAGTTTTGGCGTAAGTGAATTTGAAGTTTGTGAAGATAAAGAGAGCTTTTTTACAAGAGCTGATGAGGCACTTTATAAAGCAAAATCAGATGGAAGAAACAGAGTTGTAGCATTATGAGTTTTTATGAAAATGAATTAAAAGCACTCAAACGTGCAGGCAGATACAGAAAGCGTGAACTTCTTGATGACTCTTTGAAGGATTTTGCATCCAATGATTATCTTGGTTTGGCACACAAAGCGCAGCTGCATCAAAAAACAGCACAAAAGCTTTCCGAGTTTACAACGCATGCATCAAAAGCATCTATGCTTGTAAATGGGTACCATCCTCTGCACAAGTCTTTAGAAGATGCACTCTGCAGAGCCAATGGTTTTGAAGCAGGTATTGTTTTGGGGAGTGGATTTAACGCCAACATTGCACTTATTGAGGCTTTGGTTCGAAAGGGTGACACACTCTTTATGGATGAGCTCTACCATGCATCAGGTATGCTTGCGAGTGAGCTAAAAGGTATTGATGTTGTCTTTTTTAAACATAACGATATGCAAGAATTACGACAACTGCTTCAAAACTCTCACGCAAAACGTAAGATAATTGCAGTAGAGGGAATATACTCGATGGATGGAGATCTCTGCTCACGTGAGGTATTTACTATTGCTGATGAGTTTGAAGCTCTTTTGATTGTTGATGAAGCACACAGCAGCGGTGTAGTCGGCAGTAAACTGATGGGTGTGTTTGATCATTATGATATAGCAATACAAGAGAACTATATAAAGATGGGGACACTTGGAAAAGCCTATGGTAGTTTTGGGGCATTTATCTTATCAAGCAAGCATATTGAAGAGTATCTTCTTAACAGAGCAAAACCTGTCATCTATGCAACGGCACTCTCTTTGTATGATACTCTCTTGGCAGAGTACTCTTTAGAGTATATCTTGAAAAATGCCTCTCGGCTGACTTTAGAGATCCAAAAACGCAAGCAGATAGTTTTACGAACTTTAGGTATCAAGATGGATGGTCTTATCGCTCCTGTAGCTGTGGGAGATAATAAAAAGGTCATGCAGATAAAGGAACAACTCTTGCAAGAGGGATACAGTGTCGGTGCTATACGCCAACCAACAGTAACTAGTGCCATCATACGGCTTATCACCCGTTTGGGTGAGAATACAAATGATTTAGAAACTCTGTGTTTAAAATTGGCTACAATAATATGATAAATATTCAAAAATTACGAATCACTTATAAAGATAAAGAACTGGTTGATATCTCTTTAGAGATTGATGAGTCGTTGGCACTTATTGGCGAGAGTGGAAGCGGAAAGAGTCTGAGTTTAAAAGCACTGCTTGGTATGCTGCCAAAAGAGATGGAGCTTGAGTTAGAATATGATGCTCCTTTTGAGTTTGTAGCAGGTGAGAGTCTAGGGTTTATACCTCAAAACCCTTTTACCGCGCTTTCTCCTTTGACAAAGATAAAAAAGCAGTTTTTTGCACCAAAAGAGCGGGTTGAGAGGCTTTTTGATGAGTTGGGACTAGATCATGATCTTTTAGATCGTTTTGCTCCTGAGCTCTCCGGAGGACAGCTGCAACGTGTTGTAATTGCTATGGCTTTAGAAAAAGATCCAAAGCTTTTACTTTTAGATGAACCAACAACAGCCCTAGACCCAAAAACAAAAGAGCAGATATTAGGGCTTTTAAGAAAGCTTGCCAAAAAAGAGGGCTTTGCAATGCTCTATGTAACACATGATATATTGTCTGCAGAGGCACTTTGTAAAGAGGTGGCTGTGATTCAAAAAGGAAAGATCGTTGAGAGTGGCAAGACACAAGAGATATTACAAAAACCAAAAAAAGAGTATACGAAGATGCTAATAGAAGCAAATTTTGCAAACAGGGAATTTAGAGTATGATAAAAAAAGCATTGATAACAATAGTGTTACTGGGAGTTTTATCTCCTTTTATGATTTTGGCATATTACTACTTCTCATATGATTATGATATATCTTCACTTACTGAGTATAAGCCGGAAGTCACAACACGCATATATGATAAAAATGGTGAAAAGATTGCCAATATCTTTTCAAAAAAGCATAGATACTATGCCTCGTTTGAAGAGATACCTCCACGTGTTATAGAGGCTTTGGTCGCTATTGAAGATACAAACTTCTTTGAACACTACGGTGTGAACTTCGATGCTATCTTTCGTGCGATCATCAAAGATATCAAGGCGCGTAAAATGGTAGAGGGTGCTTCGACCATTACACAACAGTTGGTAAAGAACAAACTGCTTACGCGGGAGAAAAAACTCTCACGGAAGATAAAAGAGCTTATCTACTCTTTTAAAGTAGAACATGCTCTTACAAAAGAGGAGATTTTAGAGCGTTATTTAAATGAGATCTATTTTGGACATGGATACTACGGTATCAAAACAGCAGCTGATGGCTACTTTCATAAAAAGCTCTCAGACTTGACACTCAAAGAGATGGCTATCTTGGTAGGGCTTCCAAAAGCACCAAGTACCTATGCACCAACACGAAACTATGAGATATCACTTGGTCGTGCCAACAGAGTTATTACACGTATGCATGTTTTAGGTTGGATAGATGATGCTACCTTTGAAGAAGCACTAGCAGAGCGACCGAAAGTCTATGATGATACGCTCACGCAAAACAAGGCACCATTTGTTGTTGATGAGGTTGTCAGACGTCTTAAGAAGATGGGTATAGATGATATCCGTACTGGTGGGTATGAGATCTATACTACGATAGATCTCAACTTACAAAAAACAGCAAGAGATGCACTCTCTTATGCTTATGATGAAGCGCTGAAGCGTATAGAGAAGTATAAAGAAAAAGATCTGCAAAAGGCCAAAAAAGATCCGACATATGAAGTACAAGATGTAAACGTATCGCAACTTAATGGTGCACTTGTCTCACTTGACAGTAAGACAGGTGATATCTTGGCACTTGTTGGGAGTGTTGATTATAAAAAGAGCTCATATAACCGTGCCACACAGGGTAAACGTCAGCCTGGTTCGGCATTTAAGCCGTTTATCTATCAAGTAGCTCTCAATCTTGGTTACTCAGGTGCTACAAAACTTGTCGATAATGCACAAACTTATGAGTATGAAAAAGATGGTGAAGAGATGAAGTGGCGTCCCAAAAATTATGAAAAGGATTATAAAGGGCTTATCACTCTGCGTGAGGCACTCATTCACTCTCGTAACCTTGCAACGATCAACCTTGTAAATGAGATAGGTTTGCCACAGTTAGTCAGTGAACTTAAAAAGTTCCATATAAAAAATCTTCCGACAGATCTCTCCATCTCTCTTGGAACGATGTCTATGTCTCCTCTTGAATTAGCGCAGTACTACAGTGCATTTGCCAACTATGGTGTAGAGGTTGTGCCACACCTCATAAGTGTTATCAGTAAGGATAATGATCTTTTATATACAAAGTCTGAGCAGTCATTTTTTGTCTCAGAGCCTACTCAAGCCTTTATTTTAACAACAATTTTGCGTGATGTAGTTAAGCGTGGTACTGGAAGACGTGCTGGTGTTAAGGGGATTGAGCTTGCCGGTAAAACAGGAACAACAAACAAAAATGTCGATGCATGGTTTGCAGGTTACTCTCCAACGATAGAGACGGTTGTATGGTTTGGAAATGACAATAACACACCGATGTATCATAAAGAGACAGGAGGACGAGTCTCAGGTCCTGCATTTGCTTACTACTTTAGAGAGGTCCTTCGACTTTATCCACAGGTTAAGCGTAAGTTTGATGTTCCAGAAGGGGTTATTGAAGTTGATGTAAATGGGAAAAAAGAGTATTTTAGTGATATCTCAAAGCCACCAAAAAACGATATAGAAGAGGACCCAGAAGCAGAGCTTCTTTTTTAAGGGTCTTTTTTAAATTACGCCTCTTTAAAAGCGCGATTAAGAGCACAGAAAAGTGCTTTTATCGATGCGATAGTGATGTCATTATCTACACCTACACCAAAGCATGAGAGTATATTTTTAGAGCTTATCTCTATGTATGCTACAGCTTTTGCTGAGCTTTTATCGCCACATGAGTGCTCTGAGTATGACTTGATAGAGAACTCATTTTTATAATCTTTCATCAGAGCATTTTTGCATGCATCGATTGGGCCGTTACCCTCACCATCGGCAGTGATCTCTTTACCGTTGTATTTGTACTTGAGTCTGCACTGTGACTTGCCATCTTCAGTTGTTAAAGTAAAGTCAATCAAAGAGATATGTTCTGGCACCTCAAAGTACTCTTTTTTAAAAACAGAGAGTATCTCATCTGGGGTAAGCTCTCTGCCTTTTTCATCACTGAGTGCCTGAACTGCACGGCCGATTTCTGGGTGCATTGCTTTTGGAAGCTGGTAGCCGTAGTTTTTTTCTAGTATATAAGCTACGCCACCTTTTCCAGACTGTGAGTTGATACGAATGATAGACTCATACGTACGTCCTACATCAGCGGGATCTATTGGTAAGTATGGTACTTCCCAGAATGGATCATCTTTTGCCTGCTGGTATGCAAGCCCTTTGTTGATGGCATCTTGGTGTGAACCAGAAAATGCAGTATAGACAAGTTCCCCAACATATGGATGACGTGGGTGAGTTGGCAGTTCTGTTACACGTTCAACAACTTCTACAACTTCATTGATGTTTGAGAAATCAAGCTCAGGGTCAACACCTTGAGTTAGCATATTAAGTGCAAGTGTAATAATGTCTACATTTCCTGTACGCTCACCATTACTTAAAAGTGTACCCTCAACTCTATCAGCTCCTGCAAGCAGTGCAAGCTCCGTTGCAGCTACTGATGTACCACGGTCATTATGCGTATGCGTTGAGATAAGAATGTGCTCACGGTTATCTAAGTGACGCCCCATCCACTCTATCTGGTCTGCGTAGACATTTGGTGTAGCCATCTCTACAGTTGCTGGAAGGTTGATGATAACTGGACGCTCTTTACTTATACCCCAACGCTCTGTAACAGCGTTACAGATGCGTGCTGCAAACTCTAGCTCAGTTCCTGTAAAGCTCTCAGGAGAGTACTCTAAAAAGATCTTTCCGTCATGCTTTGCTTCATACTTCTTAACTAAGTCCACACCTTTAAGGGCCAACTCTATGATCTCATCTTGCTCTTTGCCAAAAACGATCTTTCTTTGTGCGACTGAAGTTGAGTTGTAAAGGTGTACAGTTGCTTTTTTTACACCGCGAAGTGCTTCAAAAGTCTTTTCAATCAAGTGCTCACGCGCTTGAACAAGTACCTGTACTGTTACATCATCAGGAATCAAGTTATCATCAACAAGCTTGCGTAAAAAATCATACTCAATTTTTGAAGCAGATGGAAAACCAACTTCTATCTCTTTAAAGCCAATTTTGAGTAAGAGTGCAAATAGTTCAAGTTTTTTCTCCATGTTCATAGGGTTGATAAGTGCCTGATTACCATCACGTAAATCTACACTACACCACCTAGGAGCTTTTGTTATTGTATTGTCCGGCCATGTTCTGTCTGGCAAGTCTATTTTTGGATATGGCTTATATTTGCCTTTTGGAATACGATTCATCATATTGAACCCTTTAAACTTGAAATTTTAATAACGCACTCTTACATTTGTTATTAATGTCGGAATTATAGCGAATTTGGAAGTTTTTAAAAAGAAGTTTGGGAGTTAGTTGAAAAATTTAAAGGATAATTTTTATTGTTTAAAGAAGTCTTTCTCCCAAAGAGGGAGAAAAGGACTAGCATTGGTACGTAGTTTTGAACTCGTAAGCAGTTGGACGACCTTCGTCTGGGAATACGTCACGCTCGAATTTGTAAGCTTGGTAAGTGTTGATCATTTCATCAGTAAATACCGGTTTTAGGAAGTCGTTATCAGCGATAAGACCTTCTAATGCTTCACGTAGTGTGTGTGGCATTTGCTGAATTCCTCTTTCACGAATCTCATCAAGAGTAAGTTCGAAAAGATCTTCATCCATTGGACCTACTGGAGTCATGTTGTGTTTGATACCATCAAGACCAGCCATCATCATTACAGCAAACGCAAGGTAAGGACAAGCAGTAGAGTCTGGGAATCTCATCTCAATACGAGTTGCTTTTTCACCAGCACCGTATGGAATACGACATGCAGCTGAACGGTTTTGTGAAGAGTAAGTAAGGATACTTGGAGCTTCAAAACCTGGGATAAGACGCTTGTAAGAGTTTGTTGAAGCATTTGTAAATGCAGCAACAGCTTTTGCATGCTTGAAGATACCCGCAGCATAGTTAAGAGCCATCTCTGAAAGGTTACCGTAGTTTCCTTCTGTATAGAAAAGGTTTTTACCATCTTTCCATAGAGATTGGTGTACGTGCATACCGTTACCATTGTCACCATAAAGTGGTTTTGGCATAAATGTAGCAGTTTTACCGTTAAGGTGAGCGATCATTTTTACAACATATTTGTACTTTTGAACATTGTCAGCAGCAGTGATGATATCACCAAATACGATACCGATCTCACCTTGACCTTGTGCAACTTCGTGGTGACCAAGAACAACTTCAAGACCAACTTGCTCTAAAACTTGCATCATCTCAGCACGAAGATCTACCATAGAATCAGTAGGTGCAACTGGGAAGTAACCACCTTTTGTACCTGGACGGTGTGCAGTGTTGTACATATCTTCATAAGAAGTGTTTGAGTTCCACTCACCCTCTTCAGTATCTACACGGTAACCAGCTTCGTTGATACCATCAACAAACTGTACATCATCAAAGATGAAGAATTCATTTTCAGGACCGAAATATGCAGCATCTGCAATTCCAATATCTTCAGCATGTTTTAGTGCTTTTTTAGCGATTGAACGTGGACATTTTTCATATAGTTCACCTTTGTAGATGTCAAAAATGTCACAGATTAAAATTACTGTTGGATCAGCAGTAAAAGGATCTAAGAAAGCTGTTGGAACATCCGGCTTTAAGATCATATCTGATTTGTTAATTGGCTGCCATGCTTCGATTGAAGAACCATCAAATGGAAAACCATTCTCTAAGTTTTCTCTGTTTACTGCAGAGTAGCGGTAAGTAAGGTGGTGCCATG
>Ga0256843_1001322_pt1 | contig 19711 bp, 13 predicted proteins | sample AlvinellametaG_FD_191572 | JGI IMG/M metagenome (GOLD analysis project Ga0256843, IMG submission 191572) | Pompeii worm associated microbial communities from hydrothermal vent at the East Pacific Rise, Pacific Ocean - Alvinella | ecosystem: Host-associated > Annelida > Integument > Unclassified ... | reverse complement strand
CTCTTTTATAGTAGTATTTTTATTACCTATTAGAAGATTTATACATATTATTCCTATTTTATATTGGATAGGTATATTATTATTAACAGCAGTATTAGTAGTAGGTACTACAAAACTAGGAGCTACTAGATGGCTTTCTATTCCAATTATACATCTTACAATTCAACCATCAGAGTTATTTAAACCTATATTTATACTTATGATGGCTTATTTAGTATATAGAAATCCTCCCCCTTCAGATGGATATGATATAAAACAATTTTCAATAATGTCATTTTATATAATATTGCCATTTTTATTAATAGCAAAAGAACCAGATTTAGGAACAGCATTAGTTTTATTATTTGTAGGCTTTGGTATATTATTTATAGTTGGTATTAGACTTAAAATTATAATAACAATTGTATTGGTTTTAGGTATATCATCACCTTTTATTTATACATATTTGATTAAAGATTATCAGAAAAAAAGGATACATGACTTTATAGCAGAAAAGCCAAGTTACCATGTACAGCAATCAATAATTGCTATTGGTTCAGGTGGAGTTTTAGGACAAAAAAAAGAAGAAGCAACACAAACACAATTGAAATTTCTACCAATTGCTACAAGTGATTTTGTATTTGCATATTTAGTAGAGAGATTTGGATTTATTGGTGCTAGTGTTGTTATATTTTTATATGCAATATTGATTTGTTATTTATTATTTATGAATTTTTATTTTCAAAAAGATTATATTATAAATGTTTTTGCTAGTGGAATAGGGCTATTGCTATTTTTTGATATGAGTGTTAATATCCTTATGGTTATAGGTTATGCTCCTGTTGTTGGACTACCATTACCTATGTTTTCATATGGTGGAAGTTCATTTATAAATTTTATTGTTATATTTGCTATATTGGAGAATTTATTAACATTTAGATTTATAGCTGGATATGACCAGATTAGGAAATTTTAATGCCTAGAATATATTTTTTATCTAATATTTTTTCAATATTATTTGTAAGTGTATTAGTATTTTTTACAAATATTATTTTATCAATACACTTTATTACTGTATTTTTTGCAGGATTGGTATTTGTATCTTTTATTCAAAGTATTAGTTTTAAAAATTATAGATTTTTATTTTTGATTATATTATCTTTTATATTTATAGAGATATCAAATGGTTTAGCCATAGGATCTTTATCTTTATTATCATTTTTTATATATACTTTTATAGTTCCTAAAATTGGTAATTATTTAAAATCAAAAATATTATATTATGGATTATTAAATATAATATTTTATATAGGTGTCTTTTTTCTATTTAGTATAAATAGTCAAATAGATAATATTTTAATATCTAAAATTTTATTTAATTGTATATTAGATATATTGATTGTGAGTTTTATATGAGAGTTAAGTTAATAATATATTTTGTTATATTTGTTTGTTTATTATTGTTAATAAGGGTTTATTCTTTAAGTATAAAATCAAATACTTATTACGAAGAGTTATCTAAAAAGAACTATATAAAAACAAAATATGAAGTTGCTCCAAGAGGTGCAATATTAGATAGAAATGGAAAAATTTTAGCTCAAAATAAAGTAGGTTTTTCAATACTTATAAAACCACATATGAGAAAAATTAAATATAAAAAAGATTTAGAAAAAATATTGCATAAAATAAATAAATATTTCCCTAAATATACATATGAAAAACTTTATAAAGAGTATAGAAAAAATGATAGTGTATATAAACATGATTATATAACAGTAGTTGATCATATTGCATATGATGAATTTTTTCCATATTATTCACAATTTAGTACAAATGAGTTTGTACAAATTAAATCATCTGGTAAAAGATATTATCCTTATAAAGATATAGCAGCTCATGTTTTAGGATATACAGGAAAAATCAATAAAAAAGATATTATAAAAGATCCTGACGAAGTACATTATAAAAGTATAGGTAGAAGTGGTCTAGAGAGATATTACAATAAAGTATTACAAGGAACATTAGGTAAAAAAACTGTAAAAGTAAATGCTTATTATAAAGTAGTTGAAGAGTTAGATGAAATAAAAAGTAAATCTAATGATATCCACACAACAATAGATATTGAACTTCAGTCATACATACATAATCTGTTCAAAGGTAAAGCTGGAGCAATTGTTGTAATGGATATAAAAACAGGTGAAATTTTAAGTGCAGGATCTTATCCTGAATTTGATAATAATATTTTTGTAAATGGAATTAGTAATAAAAAATGGAAAGAGATTATTACAGATCTAAATCATCCATTTACAAATAAACTTGTAAATGGTTTATATCCACCTGGTTCTGTTATTAAAATGGGTACAGCATTATCATTTTTACAAAATGATATAAAACCAAGTTTTAAAGTATATTGTAGTGGTGTTATTAAACTGGGAAAGAGAAAGTTTAGATGTTGGAAACATTATGGACATGGTAAAACTGATTTTAGAAAAGCTATTAGAGAATCTTGTGATGATTTCTTTTATAAAGGTAGTTTACAAATAGGTATTAATAAAATATCAAAAACATTAGATAAATTTGGTTTTGGACAACAAACAGGTGTTGATCAACCAAATGAATTTAGAGGGGTAAATCCAAATAAATTTTGGAAAAATAAAAAGTATAATCAACCTTGGTATATAGGTGAAACAGTAGTCTCTTCAATAGGTCAAGGGTTTATTGCAGTTACCCCTATGCAAATAGCAAGATATACAGCATCTATGGCATATGGAAAACTTCCTAGACCACATTTTAAAAAAGATGATAGTTTAATAAAAAGTACTAACTTAAATATAAAAAGAAGTGATCTAAAACTTATCCAAAGAGGTATGTATGATGTAGTAAATGCAAAAGGTGGAACTGCAACAAAATATATAAAATCAAAAATTAAAATTGCAGGAAAAACAGGTACAGCTCAAGTTGTAGGTATCCCTCAAGAAGAGAAAAAGAGAATGAAAGAGAGCGATTTAAAGTATTTTAAAAGATCTCATGCTTGGCTTACAACTTATGCACCATATAATAAGCCACAATATGTAGTAACAGTATTAGTAGAACATGGTGGTCATGGTGGATCTGCTGCTGGAGATATTGTAAGTAAAATTTATGATAAGTTAATTGAATTAGGTTATATAAAATAGGGTAATTTTTACTATATTGTTATGTTTACTTTATCTAGTTGTTCTTGTAGAAGATTTAGTTCGGCATACTCTTGGTATATTTTATTATCGATAAAATATTTTACAATATCTTTATCTAGAGCATTTTCTTTTACCATAGATGCCATTATTTTTAGAGATTGGCTTAATGTATTTGGATCTTTATATGGTCTATCACTAGCTGTGATTGCTTCAAATACATCTGCAACTGCTAAGATTTTATCTTCTATACTCATAGGTAATGACATTATCTCTTCAGCTCCATACCCACCATGTCTTCCATTTTTATCTGTAGATATAGTTTTATGATGAGATCCAGCAATAATAGGAACTCTTTTTAGATATTTAGGGAAAGATAGTTTTTCAAGCATATTGTATGATACAATAACATGATTGTTTATTACAGTTCTTTCCTCTTGTGTTAATGTACCTTTTCTAATTGATAAATTGTATAGTTCATTATCAGTTAATAGATTTATCTCTTCACCATCTACTATTAGTTTATATTTAGCTAGTTCTTCTATCTTTTTGATATTTTCATCACTTACAAACTCACTACCTTTATTTGATTGTTTTAGGTAATCAACTGAATATTCAATAAATTTTATATCTTTATTAAATTTATCTTTAAGTCTTAGTAACTCTTTATCATCTTTACTTTTAAATGTATTTTTTAGATATTCAATTTCAATATCTCTTTTAATAACTTCAGCTTTTACTATTACTTCATTAATTCTATCATATATTGTTTCTAGTTTTGTTGCTTTATCTACAACATATTCAGGAGTTGTAATTTTTCCAATATCGTGCATCCAAGCAGATATATCTAACTGCTTTAGTTCCTCTTCACTAAAGTTTATATCTTTAAATACACCAGATTTATCTTCATTTATTTTATTAGCAATTAGTGTTGATAATTCTGCAACTCTATTTATATGACCACCTGTATATTTTGATTTTTCACTAATAGCATCAGCAGTTGATTTTATAAAATCAAATAATAATTTTTCAAGATCAGAAATAAGTTGAGCATTTGTAAGAGAAACAGCTGCTTGAGAAGACATCGATAAAATAATATTTTCATCATCTGAATTAAATTCACAAATATTTTTATCATCATCTTGTTTATTTAATAATTGTAATACCCCTATAATATCATTTTCATGATTTTTCATAGGTACAACTAACATAGATTTTGTTCTATATCCAGTTCCAGCATCAAACTTTTTAGTACCTTCAAAATTAAAGCCTTCTGCTTCATAAACATCTGCAATATTAATAAGTTCACCATTTAAAGCACAAAGAGCTGCTACTTGTTGTGTATTTTCATCTCCATTATCTTTATATAGTTTTACATCTTCCCATGTTATTTCTGAAGATGTTCCTCCCATTTGAATATCTAAAGAATCTGTTTGAACAACTTTAAAGTTTAGAGACTTTGTTTGTTCATTAAAAATATATAATGTTCCTCCATCTGCATGAGATAGTTGTTTTGCCCCTAGAAGTATTTTTTCTAGTAAAGCATCAAAATTATTTTCACTAGTTAAAGAATGACCAATCTCTATTAGTTGGTTTATATGTTGTTTATCTTTCTCATTTTTTGATAAGTTTTTAGTGATTTCTAAAGTTATAAGATCTATTTGATCTCCATCATGAAGTATAGATCCTCCATTTAACATACCATTAAATCTATTTTGAAGTTCATCTTCTATTTTAGGGATAAATGATGGTTTTAGATGATTTATATATATTTTAACATCATCTCTTTTTAAATAGCTTTTTATATCATCATTTAGTAATTCTGGGGTAAAGTGTTTACTTTCAATTGCAAGTTCTTTGTAGTTTGAAGTAAAAGAAACATCAACGATTACAGAGTTGATTTTATGATTTTTATTTACCTCTTCCCATATAGCAGGGCAAGTTGTTGTATCTGATGTAAAAAATATAGAGTTATTATTTTTTTCTATAACATAACCACAAGAACCATCAGTATGATTTGTTTTTATAGCTTTTATATTTAAATCATTTATTTTAAACTCTTTATTTAGTTCAATATCTATTAATGTAATAGCCATAATATTAGAATTTAATAATGTAATAGTAGTAAAATCAGGCCATATTTCCCAGTTTAGTATATGTTTTTTTAGATTATGAAGAGTTTGCTTAGTTCCATATATATTTAAAGTTTTTGTTCTTTTTGAAAAAAACAGATCAATTACAAAAGGTATATCTGCAATATGATCCATATGTGAATGAGTTAATAATATATTATCAATATTTACTGCATCTTTTTCTAGACCTAAAAGTATATTTCCAGCATCAACAACAGTTGAATCATCAAGTTGAATACAAGTCATAGAATTAGAATTAGTTTTTGATCCAAATGCACCTAATATTTTAATACTATTTTTCATACTTGATATAACCTTTCTTTTATAGTGAAAGATTATATCAAAGTATTACTAAAATTTTATATAGCTTTTGTGTTATCCATTAAAACTGGTATAAATAGTAACGATACTACAACAGCAGCTACAGTTCCTGATATAAGTGCAACACCAAGTCCACCAAATACAGGATCACTAGCTAGTAATGCAGATCCTAATATAATAGCAATTGCTGTTAACATAATAGGTTTTGCTCTTGTGTTTGAAGCAATTGCAATTGCTCTTTTTTTCTCTATATGTTTCTTATGAATTAATCCTTTTGCAAAATCAATTAATAATAAAGAATTTCTAGAACTAATACCCATTAATGCAATAAATCCAATAAGAGATGTTGCTGTTAAAAAGAATGTTTGTTCTGTAAATATATCCGCTACAAAGTGTCCAATAATTACACCAATAATTGATAAAAAACTACCTGCTAGAATCATACCTGAAATGGCAAATGATTTATAATAAACAACTAAAAGTAAAAATATTAAAATAAGTGCAGCAATAAATGCAGCTCCTAAATCTCTAAATGTATCAAGTGTAACTTTCATCTCACCATCCCATCTAAGAAGATATTCTTCACCTGTTTTTTTATCTTTTAAAGTTAAATCAAACATATATGTACTCATAAATTCAGGTACTTTTTTTACTTCATAATCTTTTGAAAAATATTCAATCATAGCTTCTCTAGCATCAAGTAAAGGGTAAACTTGAGATACCATATCTGTTTCTGCTAAAACATTTACCATTGTTTTTAAATCTTTATGGAAAATTGTTTTATTTGATGGTACTTCTTTAATCTCTACAACTTCAGTAAGTGGAATCATCATACCTTTTTTATTCATTAGACTAAGTGAACTTAGTTTATTTCTTAGATCATCAATATTGTTTTGAGATATTGATTTACTATTTTTACTAAGTGATACAAATATTGGTGTTTGGTCATTGTAATCAATATTATTTTTAACTGCAATTTCCATACCTTCAAATGCTAAATAAAGTATTTTATTTATTTGATCTACAGTTAATCCTGCACGGCTAATTTTATCATTTATAGGTATAAGTTTATATTTTGTAAAAGGTTCATCTGCCATCACATCAACATCAACTAATCCTTCAGTTTTTTTAAGTATTTTGGCAACTTCATTTCCTAAAGATATAACTTTTTCATTATTTTTTCCATAAACTTCTACAACAATAGAAGCAAGTGTAGGAGGACCAGCTGGCATCTCTATCATTTTAATATTAGTTCCTGGAACAATTTTTTCACAGTTATTTTGAATAACTGGTCTTAATCTTTGAACCATTAAGAATGATTTATCTTCTCTTGTATGTTTATCTGTAAGATTAACTACAATCTCAGAGTATTGTTCACCAGCTTTCATAGCACTTCCTTTTACCAGTCCTGCATAATCTAGTGGGCTACCTTGAGCATAAAATGTTTCAATATTTTTTATCTCTTTTTCATTTTTTAAAATATCAGTAACACATGCAGTTACCTCTTTTGTTTGTTCTATTGACGATCCAGTTGGTGTATCTACATATACACTATAAGTATTTGTACTTTTTCCTGGAAGCATTTTTGCTAATACTAGTTTAGAAGGAAGCATCATAATTGATCCTACAAGTGCTAATAAAGTTAAAAATATTACTAAAAACTTTTTTATTTTACTTTGTAAGATATTATAAACAAATCTTTCAAATAATGGTTGATGATGTGTTTTATGCATCTTTGTGTCCTTTTTGATCATGGTCTTTTTTAGGTAGTTCTCTTTTTAAAAGTTTTTTACTTAAATATGGAGTAAATATATATGCTATAAATAATGATGCAAGTAGGGCTACTGGAACATTATAAGGAATAGGTTTCATAAACTCACCCATCATCCCTCCAACAAATGCCATAGGTACCATTGTAAGTATAATAGCTAGTGTTGCTACATTTGTAGGTGCTCCAATCTCATCTGTTGCTTGAATTACTAATTCATCCATCTGCATATGATTACTCTCATGAGAGTGAAGATGTCTATGTATATTTTCAATTACAATAATAGCAGCATCAACTAATAATCCTAGTGATAAAAGGAAAGCAAATAGTGTAATTCTATTTATTGTTTGATCTGTCATATATGCAATAAATAATGTTATAGCTAAAATTGCAGGAACTGTAAAAGTTACAATAATTGATTCTCTCCAACCTAAGAAAAATACAAGCATAACTGCAATAATTATAATAGTAATTAATAAGTGATCAACTAGTTCATTTACAGCTTCATTTGCTCTTTCACCATAATTTCTAGTAATTAAAAATTCAATACCTTTTTCTTCTAAAAACTCTTTTTTCTCTTCTAATAATTTATCAACACTATTAGAAACAGTAACTGCATTAGTACCAGCAAGTTTTGCAATACTTAAAGTTATTTGATTGTGTGTTTTTATAGTATCTTTATCTTTTATAATAATACTTGCAGATTTTTTATCTTGATAGTTTATACCTGCTTTTACAGTTGCAACATTTTTTAGATATATAGGACTTCCCATATATGAAGCAATAATAATATTTCCAACATCTTCAACTGTTTCAATAGCATTTTTAATACCAAATACTACTATTTTATTATCTTTTGTTCTTGTTTTAACATCAGGTACAATAGTTGTAATACCTTCAATAGCTTGAGCTATTTGACCTATAGATATATGGTAACCTTTTAGTTTTCCTAAATCTATATCTACATTAAATTGTTGTTTTTTTGCACCATAAAGTTTTGTTTTTGATACAGATTCAACAGTAGATAACTCTTTTTTTAGATCTTGAATAATACTTAGATATTCATAATAATCAATATTGTTATTTTTTTGAAAAAATGCAATATTTACTATAGGTATATCAATATCAATATCTAAAGGCTTTATCATAGGTTGCATTATTTTTTTAGGCATCTTATCCATATTTTGCATAACTTTATCATAAATTTTTAAATTTGATACTTCTCTATTTTGACCTATATAGTACATCACATTTACAACTGCAACATTGTTACTAGACATAGAATATATATGCTCTATACCTTTAATCTCTTTTAATTTTTGCTCAAGAGGTTCTACTATTATTTTTTCTACCTCTTTAGGAGTAAGTCCAGGAGCAGGTATAATAATACTTCCTCCACTAATTGCAATTTGTGGATCCTCTTCTCTTGGCATAATCTCAAGAGATAAATAACCAATAAGAAGTAAAGCTACGGCTAAAACAGCAGTTAGAGGATTATGTAAAAATCCTTTAGCTAATTTTCCTGCAGTATCTGTTACTTCTATATTTTCAACACTATTTTGCGAATTTTCATTTGCCATTATTTTACCCTAACTAATACTTTTGCATACATTCCTGGATATACATATTCATTTGATTTAAATGAAATTTTAATCATAAATGTATGTGTCATTGGATTTGAACTTGGAATTATAGAATCTACTTTTCCATCAACTTTATATTTAAGTGATGGTATTTGAACTTCAACTGTATCACCTCTTTTTATTTTAAATAAGTTTGATTCAGAAATTTCAGCTTTTATTTTAATATCACTTAAATCTGTAAGTACAAGTGCTGGCATACCAGGCATTGCCATCTCTCCAACTTTGATCATTTTTCTAGTAATTACACCTGAATTTGGAGCTTTAATTTCTAAATATTTATATTGGTTATTTACTTCAGTTAATTGAGCTCGTGCTACACTTATCATATCTTTTAAGTTATTATAGTTCATTTCAAGCTCTTCAACTTGAGATTTAGATACTAAACCTTTTTTATATAATCTTTGAAATCTATTATAATTTCTTTTTACAATTTCAAATTGAGTTTTATACATAGATACTTGTAATGATGCTTGTCTTCTTTTTGCATCTATATCTGTAGTATCTATTTTATATAGTAGTTCACCTTTTTTTACCATAGATCCTTCACTTACATGAAGTTCTTTTACAAAGCCCATAAATCTACTTGTGATAAACTTTTCATTATCTGAAATTACAGTTCCACTTAACTCTATCTCTTGGGCATTTACAGAACTAATAATTAATATTAATGCTAAAAATAATTTTTTAATATGTTTCATCTTTTTTCCTTGATTTTTTTATTTATTATCTTGAACGATACTTTGACCTAAAGCAAGTTTAAGTTCAGCTGCAGCAATAGTTACTTCATATTTTGCCATAATAGCTTCTGCTTTTGCTTTTTGAGCTTTTGCTTCTTGCATAAGTAGATCACTCATTTTTAGAAGTTGATTTTTATACATCTCATTTGACTGTTCTAATATTTCATCTTCCATGATACTTGCATTTTGTTTCTCTTTTAATACAGATTTTTTTGTTTGTAATGTTAAAATAGCTTTTTGAACTTGAAGTTTAATACCATTTTTCATATGTTGTAGGTAGTGGTTTGTTTTTAGGTATTCTAACTTTGCTTTTTTTATTGCATTGGTTGTTGTCCCTGCATCAAATATTTTATATTCTAATCCAACTGCACCTGTTACATAGTCTTTATCTTGATCTATATTATTTAGTTTATTATCGTTGAATCCATATTCTAGATGTCCACCAACCATAGGATAAGAAGCACTCTTTTCAAAATCAACTTTCTTTTTCATCGTTTCAGTATTTGCTTTCATCCATTTATAGTCATCTCTATTTTCAACATCTATTTTAATCTTAGAAGTATCTACATCTATCTCTTTAAAATCTTTTACACTTGTTATATCATTTGATGATGTTAAAAACTTCAAATAAGCAATTGCTAAAGAGTGTTTATTTTTAGCTTCAAGTAACATTGAGTTAATTTTCATATCATAAACTTGTGCTTGTTTAACATCGATATTTGTAACGTATCCCTCTTTATACATCTCAGATGCAAAATTTACAAATGAAGAGGTTGCTTTTTTAGCCTCTTTTGTAGCTTCTATAAAATATCTAGCAGCAACAGCACCATTGTAAGCTTTTAATACTTCTAAACCTAGTTGCTTTTTATCATAAGTATATTTAGCTTTATTTGCTTTTACTTGAAGTCTTGCCATATCTTTTGCACTTGATAGTTTAAATCCAGTAAAAATTGGAAACTCATAAGTAAATTTTGTCTCAAAGTTATTTCTAAATCCTGGGTTATTTAGATCATCAGGTTCAACATCTGCTATTTCTTGACCGTTTACTATCATAGTATTTAATTTTGGAAAATCAGTTGAGTTAAATCCAAAATCTCCAAAACTAGCTTCTCTACTCATTAGTTTCATACCAAATACAGTTAGAGCATTATTACTTCTTGCAATATTTTCATTAAATTTTAGTGTTCCATAGTTATATCCATCAGCCGTTGATAGATCAAGTTTTGCATTTTCTATTGATATCTTTTTTGCTTTTAACTCATGATTATTTTTCATTGCTAATTCATAAGCAGTTGAAAAACTAATAGTATTAGCAAAAATAGTAGAACTAAGTGTGGCAATGACAATTGTCTTTTTTAGCATATTTTATCCTCTTTTTTTAGTTGTTTATTTAAATAATTATTGATATTTTCTTTTAAATCATAATTATTAAGTGTAATTGAATTGATATATATTGATATTATATTATCATAAATACTTATAGCTTTATCTTTATTATTAATAATTTTATCTAATATATTGATATATTTATCTCTTACTTTTGTATTATAAGTTTTTGTTTGATCACTTTGGCTTGATATACATATATTTAAAAACTGTTTATATATCTTTCTTTGTTTAATAATTTTTTCATCATTACTTAAAAAAAGTATAAATAAATAATTTATTTTTTCCCTTATATCATTTGTACTTATTAAAAGTTTTTCTAAATTTTCATCATAAGACTCTTGCATACAAGTCATAAGCTCAAATACTATATCTTCTTTATTTTCAAAATACTCATATATTGTACCTTTTCCTATACCTGCTTCATTTGCAAGTTTACTAATTGTTATGTTATTATATTTCTCTTCTTGTAATATAGTTGAACAAGATTTAGCAATATTTCTTCTTTTTAAATTTTTTTTATTACAATCTTTCATCACTCCCTTTCTGACTGCTGGTCAAGTGCGGAATTATATATCAGTGTTACTTAAAAAAAATTAAAAAATGACCAATAGTAAAATAAAATAAAACTAATAACAATTATGAGTTAAAGTTATAGTAAATAAAGTAATCCTTAATTCATTATAATTTTAAGAAACTATTAATGAAAATATAATTATACTTAACCTTGATAATTAATTTTTAATTAATAATAATATAATACTAAGGAAATAATATGGCAAGACTTGTTGTTTTAGGTGGTGGAGTTGCTGGTCATACGACTGCTACATTCGCTGCAAAATGGTTAGGTTCATCTCATGAAGTTGTAGTTGTTACTCCAAATGCAAAATGGAACTGGATTCCATCTAATATTTGGGTTGGTGTAGGAGAATTAAAAAAAGAAGATGTTACTTTTGATTTAGCTCCTGTTTATAAAAAAGGTGGAATTACTTATATCCAAGCAAAAGCTGTATCTTTAAATCCAGAAGGGAAAGAGGGATCAGATAAACCTTTTGTAACTGTAGAACATACAAGTCCTGAAAAAGCTGGTCAAATTGAAGAAGTTGAATATGATTATGTTGTAAATGCAACAGGTCCAAAACTTAACTTCGATGCAACTCCTGGTTTAGGTGATGGTAATGGTCAAATGGGTGAGCATACAGTTTCTGTTTGTACTGCTGATCACGCTGTACATGCTGCACATGAACTTAAAGTTGCAATTGACAAAATGAAAAATGGTCAAAGACAAAAATTCTTAATAGGTACAGGTCATGGTATGTGTACATGTCAAGGTGCTGCATTTGAGTATATCTTCAATATTGAACATGAGTTAAATAAAGCTGGTGTTAGAGATATGGCTGATATGAAATGGATCTCAAATGAGTCATTCTTAGGTGATTTCGGTATGGGTGGACTTCATATGAAAGTTGGAGGATATGTTGTATCTTCAAAACTTTTTGCTGAGTCATTATATTCTGAAAGAAATATAGAATGGATCATTGGTGCTCACACTTCTAAAGTTGAAGCTGGAAAAGTAGAATATGAATTACTTGATGGTACAATGCATGAAGAAGAATTTGATTTTGCTATGCTTATCCCACCATTTGCTGGTGTTGGAATTAAAGCTTATGCAAAAGATGGTTCAGATATTACAGATACTATTTTCGCACCAAATGGATTTATGAAAGTAGATGCTAAATATGATGCTGGAGCTTATGAAAACTGGAAAGCTTCTGATTGGCCAAAAACATACCAAAATCCTACATATCCAAATATGTTTGCTGCTGGTATTGCATTTGCACCACCACATATTATCTCTAAACCAATGAGTTCTCCAAATGGTACTCCAATTAATCCAACACCTCCAAGAACAGGTATGCCTTCAGGTATTATTGGTAAATTAGTTGCACATAGTATTTGTGATTTAATCACAAAAGGTAGTGATGCTCATTTACATGAAGGTTCTATGGCAGAGATGGGAGCAGCATGTGTTGCATCTGCTGGTAAAGGTGTATTTACTGGAACAGCTGCAGCAATGACAGTTTATCCAGTTGTACCTGATTTTGAAAAATATCCAGGAACAGGTAGAGATACTGATTATACATTTGGTGAGATCGGACTTGCAGGTCACTGGATTAAACATATTTTACATTACTTATTTATCTGGAAAGCTCAGCTTAAGCCAGGTTGGACTTTAATACCAGAATAAGAACGAAATAAATTTATGACTAGATGTCATAAATTTATGAAGTTATTTCATTTATATATAAAATAATAAACTAAAAAGGAAATACAATGAAAAAAGAAGAATTAAACTTTGCAAAAAGTGACGACTTTAATTTAACAATGATCCCAGGTTCATTTGCTAAAAAAATGAGAACTTGTCTTATATGGCAAGCAATTAGATTTGTTGCAATTAATATTAAAATGTTAGTTGTAGTTTCTAAAAGTCATTAATAAATAAAAATATTTAAAATAGCGTTAAATCGCTATTTTAAATTTAAAAAATATATATATTAGTATTTATTTTTTAAATTTAAAGAAGAATATATGATAAAAGAACTTATAAAATATCCACAAAGCCTAGGAAAAGAATTTAACGCACCTGTTAGATTTTTTGATGATAATCTAAAATCAATAATACAAGATCTAAAAGATACAATTGAAGCGAATAATCTTAAAGGATTGAGTGCCTTTCAAATAGGAAATCCTTATAATGTAGTTGTTATAAAAGATAAAGATCAATATTTAGTATTAATAAATCCTAAAATATATCAAGAAAAAGGTTCAATTACTACAACTGAAACTACAACATATTTTGGTGATATAAGTGCCGAACTTACACGAGCATCTGAGATTAAAGTTACATATGAAGATGAAGAGGGTAATACTAAGTATCTAACAGCTAATGATGATTTGGCTGTTTTGATACAAAGGAAAGTTGATTATACATTTGGTGGAACAATTAGATATAGATTAGATGGTAAAAAACAAGAAGAGTTTGATATGAAACTAGAGTATGGAAATGATGCATTTTTAGATACATCTTGTCCTACAAACAGTATAAAAGATAAAATATCAATAGTAGTAAACTATCTTTTAGCTTTCTCTTTTGTAGCTTTATTATTAGTATTTATTTTAGATGATAAAAATACTATGATACTTCAAGATGTAGAAAATTATGCAATGATAGCTATTTTATCTTTAATATTAATATATGTTCCATATGGTTATTATGAAGGAAAAGTTAATAAAGGCTGTACATCTTGTCAAGTAGGTAATATTTTAGGTACAGCATTTATTGCGTTAATAAAACTTGCAGGTTTATTTACTCTAAACTATTTTATATTTTAGAGTAAATATTAAGAATCAATACCATTTATAATATCCATTATAGTTTTTGTATTTTCATCATCTTTATATAGATCTTTTATTTTTAAAAATTGATCTAAATTATTTAATAAAAGTTCTACTAATTTAGGATCAAAATGTTTATTGGAACCATCTTTGATTATAGAAATCACAGTATCTATGTCCATAGCTTCTTTATAACATCTTTTCGAAGATAGTGCATCAAATACATCAGCAACTGCAACAATTCTAGCATATAGATGGATATCTTTTCCTTTTATATTATTTGGGTATCCACTTCCATCCCATTTTTCATGATGTTGAAGTGCAATAATATGTCCAGCTTTAAGTACTGGAAATTCATCTGCACCTTCAAGCATTTTTGCACCTAAAATTGCATGTTGCTTCATAATCTCAAATTCATTGCCTTCAAATCTTCCTGGTTTTAATAATATTTTATCAGGAATACCAACTTTTCCTATATCATGTAAAGGTGCAGCATAAAGTATTAATTCACATTCTTTATCATTAAGACCATAAAGTTTTGCTAAAAGTTCTGAGTAATGACTCATCCTTTTAATATGTCCACCAGTTTCTAAATCTCTAAATTCACTAGCAAGACCAAGTCTTATAGATATTTCATATTCTGTTCTTTTTGCTAATTTTAAAGTATCGTTTAGTTCTTTTGTTCTTTTTTGAACTTCTTGTTCTAAAATATCTTTTTGATTCTCTATCATTGTATAATATTTATTTACTTTTGCATAATTTATTGTTCTTGCTGTTAAAATATCAATATCGTAAGGTTTAGAGATAAAGTCATTTGCATTAAGTGAGATAGCATCATATTCTTTCTCAACATTAGCTGTTAACATAATAACTGGAAAGTTTTTTAATTCATCTTTTTTTCTAATCTCTTTTAGTGTTTCAATTCCATCTAAAATAGGCATAGAGATATCTAATAATAAAACATCAAACTTATTATTTTCTAAAATATTTAAAACCTCTTGTCCGTCATTAGCATAAGTGATATCTACATTATCAAAATCCATGAATGCTGCTTCAATTAGATCTAAATTAAATTGCTCATCATCTGCTGCTAAAATTGAATATCTATTATCCATAATAACTCCATAATTAATATACATTATACTACTATTTAAAAACTGTTAATTGTATTAACTTATAAATACTTTAAGGACAAATAATAGAATAATGTTATATAATTTTTTAGTAAATATTACAAAAAAGGGTTATTTTGAATAAAAGTAAATTTAAAATTGTACTTAGTTTGATAGCTATGTATTTTATCTTATTAGGTATTACTTATATCTTAGTAGAAAAAAATAAAAATCATAAAATTAATATCACACTTGATAAACACCTTGAAACATTAACAAGACACTATAATATGATAATGTATGATCAAAAATTTAAAGCTGAAAGTATTTATAAAAGAACTATTAGAAATAAAAAAATAATGGATATTTTGATAAATGCAAATCATACAAAAGATGAAGAAACATTAAATAGATTAAGGAAACAATTACAAGCTTTAATTCAAGATGATTATAAAATATATCATGAAGATGGAATATTACAGTATCACTTTGTTTTTCCTAATAATATCACCTTTTTTAGAATGCATAAACCAAGTAAATATGGTGATGATTTATCTAAAATAAGATTAGATTTTGCATGGGCAAATAAAAATAAAAAATCTATATATGGTTTTCACAAAGGTAAAACAACTCATGCTTTTAGAAATATTGAACCTATATTTTCTCCTAGTGGTGAATTCTTAGGTACAGTAGATGTTGGATTTACAAGTGGAGAGTTACAAAAAAGATTAAATACAGTTAGTAAAATACACACCCATTTTATAATAAAAAAAGATATCTTCTCTTCAAAAGCATGGAATAGAGATGATATGAAAGCACAGTATATTATTTCATCAGAATCGCCTGATTATATGACAGGAATAGCAGGAAAATATAATGCAGAAAATATATCAAAAAATAGAGAATATTTAAAAAATATAAAAGATGAAATTAATAAAAAAATTAAAAAAGGTGAACCTTTCTTTATACTTGGAACAAATAAAATATATAAAGCAATAGCTTTTTATCCTATAAAAAGTACTATTACAAATGATATAGCAGCATGGATAATATCTTATTCTGAAGATGTAAATATAAATTTAGCTATTAAAGAGAGTTCTGATCTATTTATTATTGCAAGTATTGTATATCTATTATTATGTTTATTTTTATATAGAATATTAACACAAAGGCATGTATTAGATGAAAGGGTTAAAGAACAGACTAAATCATTATCACTAGTAAATAAAGAGTTAAGTGAAGTAAATAAAATAATAAAAAATAAAAGTAAAGAAGCTATAAGTTTGCTTGAACAATATAAATATACTGTTGATACGGCACTTATAGTATCAAAATCTGATCTTGATGGTGTTATAACATTTGCAAATGATAATTTCTGTAAATTAAGTGGGTATAGCAAAGAAGAGTTACTCGGACAACCACATTCAATTTTAAGAGATCCAACTGTAAGTAAAGAGCTATATAAAGATCTTTGGAAAACTATAAAAAGCAATAAAATATGGAGAGGAAGTTTTTCAAATAAAGGGAAAAATCATATATACCATGTAAAAGCAACAATTGCACCAATCACAGATGTAAATGGTAAAATTGTAGAATATATGTCAATAAGAGAAGATATTACAGAGCAAATAGAACTACAAAAAAAAGCAAAACAATTATTAGAAAGATCTCAAGAGATTATGAATTCTCAAGATAGTTTAATTATCATTTCAAGTGCAACAGATATTATTGAAGCTAATAAAAAATTATTTGATATTACTGGATTTAAAAGTTTAGAAGAATTTTTAGCAAAACATAAATGTGTATGTGAATTGTTTGTACCAAAAGAGGGCTACTTAAAAGAGAGCACTGCTGATAGATTATGGGCAGATCCTATTTTTGAAAGACCAAATGATATACATAAGGCAATTATAAAAGATATACATACCCATGAAGATATTATATTTGAAGTAAAAGCAAATAAAATTATACTTGATGGTGAAAACTTTACCATATTTACTTTCTCAGATATTACTGCAGTTGAAAAAATAAGAGAAGAAGCAGTGGCATCACAAAAAGCAAAAAGTGATTTCCTTGCAAATATGTCACATGAAATAAGAACACCTATGAATGGTATTTCTGGATTTTTACAATTGTTAGAAAAAACTAACTTAGATGAAAAACAAGCAAAATATTTAGATATAACTCAATCTTCAATGAAAACATTATTACAAATTATTAATGATATTCTTGATTTCTCTAAAATAGAAAGTGGAAATATGACTACAGAGATGATAGATACAAATCCATTTACAGATCTATATAAATCATATATATCATTTTCTGCAAAAGCAAAAGAAAAAGATATAAAATATAAAATAAATATTGATGAGTCTTTACATAATTGTTATTTAATGGATCAACTTCATATTCATCAAGTTATGCAAAACTTAATAAATAATGCTATTAAATTTACCACTAAAAATGGAGAGATTAATATAAATGTTAAAAAAATAGAGGATTTAAATACTCATGATAAAATACGATTTTCTGTAGTTGATAATGGTATTGGTATTGCAAAAGAGAATCAAGATAAGATATTACAAGCATTTTCTCAAGCAGATAATTCTACTACTAGAAAATTTGGAGGAACTGGTCTTGGACTTAGTATTAGTAAATCTCTAACAAACCTTATGGGTGGTGAGTTGAAAATAAACAGTGAAGAAAATAAAGGTAGTGAGTTTTATTTTGAGTTAAAATTAGAAAAAACTAATAATTGTGATAAAAAAGATGAATCTTTCCCTGGATATGTGACTCTTTTATTATCAAAAGAAGAAATTTATGCCTCTAAGATACAATCACAGTTAAATAGTTTTGATGTTCAATACAAGCTTATTAAATCAATTGATGAGTTTAGTTTAAAATCAAATTATAATAATGTATTTATAACAGATGATGAAGATATTGCTAATAATATTATAAAAGAATTTAACGATAAAGTTAAAATAATATTATTGAGTGAAAAGAGTAATAATAATTATGATTATGTAGTTATTAATAGTTATAATTTAAATTCATCTAAATTATTTAATATATTACTTTCATACGATGTGATAAATAGTGATGTTAAAATATCACAAGATATTAAAAGTTTAAATATCTTAATAGCAGATGATTATGAGATAAATAGAATATTATTAGATGATATATTAAAAGAGTATGAAAATATAACTTATACATTTAAAGAAAATGGACAAGAGGTTGTTGATGAGATCTTAAATAATCAAAAAGATAAATATGACTTTATATTTATGGATATAAATATGCCAGTATTAGATGGAATAGAAGCTACAAAAGTAATAAGAGATAATAATATAGATATTCCTATTATTGCGCTTACAGCAAATGCTCTAGAGGGTGATAAAGAAAAATTTTTAAATCTTGGAATGAACGATTATTTAGCAAAACCAATTGACCTTGATAATTTGGATAAAATAATAAAGTATTACATGATACAAAAAAATGATATTTTATTAAATGATATGATTGAAGAAGATAATAATGATGTTACAAATATAAAACAAATTGATGATAATGGAATAAAAAAAGCTATTGAAATAACAATGAAAAAGATGAAGTTTCCTGAAAAAATTGTAATGAAATTATTTAAAAGCTATGTAAATGGTTCAGTTAAATTACTAGAAAAATATGAACAGGGCTTAGAAACAAATAATCTTGATTTAATAAGTAAAGCTGCTCATGATCTAAAAAGTTCATCACAAACATTAAACTTTGAAGAGATAGGACAACTTGGACAAATTATTGAATCTAAAGCTAACAATAATGAAGATTTTGAATATAAAAAATCTTTTGAGATATTAAAAGAACATTTTTTGAAACTACAAGAGTATATTGCTAAACTTTAGCAATATACTTGTCGTCTCAACTAAAATTAAGTATAAATTAAATATAATTCGAACCTGTCTATAGACTTTGGTGAAGTTTTTATAAAGTTTCTTTATAAAGGTTACTTTATAAAAAGTTGGTAAATAGAGTTTATCTAAACCACTATAGCAGAATAATTT
>Ga0256843_1001321_pt1 | contig 19721 bp, 21 predicted proteins | sample AlvinellametaG_FD_191572 | JGI IMG/M metagenome (GOLD analysis project Ga0256843, IMG submission 191572) | Pompeii worm associated microbial communities from hydrothermal vent at the East Pacific Rise, Pacific Ocean - Alvinella | ecosystem: Host-associated > Annelida > Integument > Unclassified ... | reverse complement strand
AAAAAACGAGAATGATCTTTTTAAGGTAGAGACTTCACTGGGTATAAAAACCGCTGTAAAACTTCTTATTGCCTCAGGCTCTCCTGCTGCTCCACAGCTTGGAGGCAGCAATTGGGGGTATGTATTTGCTACCAAAATGGGACATAGTCTTATTCCCAGACATCCGGCGCTTGTGCAGCTTTGTTCCGATGAGAAATGGGTGACAACCTGTGCAGGCGTAAAAGTGTCAGGAAGCGTCAAGTTTTATGCAAATGGTGAGCAGATCACAGAGAAAGAGGGAGATATCCTTTTTACCCGTTATGGTATCAGTGGGCTGGCTATTTTGGATTTGAGCCGGGAAGTTAGTATACGGTTAGCCAATTTTGACTACTGTGAACTCAGTTTGGATCTTATGCCGACACTTAGCAAAGAGAAACTGACCAACTTGCTGCTAAAGAGGGTGACAAAAGGGAGTGAAAAATCCGTAACGCTCTGGTTACAGGGGATTATGAACAAAAAACTTATTTCTGTCATCTTGGAGCATGCCAAATGTAAAAGCAGGACAGAGGGTGAACTCAATCGAAAAGAGATTAACAAACTTGTACATACCATCAAAAACCTCAAACTCAGCATTAATGATACCAAAGGTTTCAATGGGGCGGAAGTTGCCACCGGGGGTATAGATACAGCGGAAATAGATCCAAATACGATGGAATCAAAGCTGGTACCCAATCTTTTCTTTGCGGGAGAAGTTCTTGATGTCGACGGGGACAGGGGAGGTTTTAATTTTCATTTTGCCTGGGTAAGCGGTATACGTGCAGGCAAAACGTTGTCAGAATACCTATAGGACGTCCTTCTGGCAGGAGGAGGACGCAATTTGGTGTAAATTAGCTATTTTGAAGCATTCTTTTTGTCTCTTGCTGCCCGTTTTCTGATAACAGGGTCAAGAGATTTTTTACGAATTCTGATAGATTCGGGTGTAATTTCAATGAGTTCATCATCTTCGATCCACTCCATGGCATTTTCAAGTGTGATCTGTCTTGGCGGAACCAGTTTGATCGCATCGTCTGCACCACTTGTTCTCATGTTGGTAAGCTGTTTCCCTTTAAGCGGGTTGACATCAAGATCTCCCGGTCTGGCACTCTCTCCAATGACCATTCCGGAGTACACTTTGTCCTGCGGCTTGATGAAAAGTGTTCCTCTTGCCTGAAGGTTAAAGATAGAGAAGGCAACGGCTTCACCGTTATCCATAGAGACAAGTGCTCCGGGAGTACGGCTGACCACTGTACCGGAGTACGGTCTGTATTCGATGAATGAGTGATTCATGATCCCTTCACCTTTGGTATCTGTCAAAAACTCCGAACGGAACCCGATAAGCCCGCGTGCAGGGATTTCAAATTCAATTCTTACCGTACCGTCAGGCATAGGTGTCAGTGAAGTCATTTCTGCTTTTCGTTTTCCAAGTTTCTCAATGGCAACACCCTGGAACTCTTCAGGCACATCAACAACAAGGTGCTCGAACGGCTCCATTTTGACACCATTTTCTTCTTTAACAACAACTTCCGGTCTTGCAAGCAGGAATTCAAAGCCTTCACGTCTCATATTTTCTGCCAAAATACCGATCTGAAGTTCACCACGTCCTGAAACCTTGAAAGAAGCATCTCCCAGTGGTTCCATACGCATGGCGATATTTGTCTCCATCTCTTTTTCAAGTCTCTCCTGGATTTTGTTGGAAGTGACATGCTTCCCTTCCGTACCTGCCAAAGGACCGTCGTTGACTGACATAATGACAGAAAGTGTCGGTTCTTCAACATGCATAGGGTCAAGAGGTACCGGATTTGTGGGGTCACAGATGGAGTCTCCTACGTCAATATCGTTAAATCCTGCAATGGCTACGATATCACCGGCTTCCGCTTCCTGAATTTCCATTCTTTCAAGACCTTTAAATCCGATAAGTTTGGAGATACGTGATTTTGTCTTCTCTCCGTCAGCTTTGACAAGCAGGTACTCATCTCCTTTTTTTACTTTACCGTTAAAGATACGTGTAATACCGATACGCCCTACAAAGTTGTCGTTGTCAAGGGTAAAGACCTGTGCCTGTGTATCATTGTCCGGTGACCCTGTGGGGTAGGGTACTTTTTCGATGATCGCTTCAAACAGCGGTGTCATATCTTTGTTTTCGTCTTCCATTTCCCATTTTGCATATCCGTCACGTGCAGCGGCATAGAGTACAGGAAATTCAAGCTGTTCTTCATTTGCTTCAAGTGCGACAAGAAGATCGAACATTTCATCAAGTACTCTGTCCGGTTCTGCACCGTCTTTATCGATCTTATTGATGACAACAACCGGGATCAGACCAAGTTCAATGGCTTTTTTAAGTACGAACTTTGTTTGTGGCATAACACCTTCCTGGGCATCTACAAGCATCAGTACACCGTCTACCATTTTGAGTACACGTTCTACTTCTCCACCAAAGTCGGCGTGACCCGGGGTGTCAATAATATTGATCTTGTGATCACCGTAGGTAATGGCCGTATTTTTTGAAAGGATGGTAATCCCTCTCTCTTTTTCAATGTCGTTGGAGTCCATAGCTCTCTCTTCGACCTGCTGGTGTGCTTCAAACGTACCAGACTGCTGGAGCAGTTCATCGACAAGCGTTGTTTTTCCGTGGTCAACGTGTGCGATAACCGCAATGTTTTTGATTTTTTGCATAAAAGTATCCTAGAAATGGGAATCAACCCGATATATTTTCGCGCATTATATCCAAAAATTACTATAGGGGAGATATAAAGTAGTGATTGATATGATTTGGATGGTTTTGTAAGTGTTCAGAAATGAAGTGCGGCTCCTCAGGAACCCACTCTTCTTGCAATTTTGTAACGCTGGCTGTAGAAAGGCTTGGAAAGACTGGTAATAATGACTTTTTTCTTTGCAGAGCTTGCATGAATAAACTTGTTATTACCGATGTAGATACCTACATGATTCACATATCCTCTATGTTTTTTTGATGTATCAAAAAAGATCAAGTCGCCGGGTTTAAGATTCTTTCGGCTGACATATTTACCGTATTTTGACTGTGCTATGGCTCTTCTTGGGATCTTGATACCGTTCTTTTTACAGACATAGGTGGTCAGACCGGAACAGTCAAACGTATTTTTTTGTCCGGTTGCTCCCCATACATATCTTTTCCCCAGTTTCTTTTTTGCAAGGGCAATAAGCTTTTTCCCTTTGGTGCTGGCATGGTTCTTTTTACTAAAGATAATATCAGAGAGTGCAAATTTATTGGATCTTTTAACATGGGAGATTTTTTTGGACTTAATCCCTTTAAGTGCCTTTGCCAGTCTTTTTTCTGTATGTTTTTTGCTGGCTTTATGTGTTTTAACAGAGTGCTTTTGGCTTTTTTGGGCAAGTTTGACAGATCTTTTCTTTGATTTTGATGTGCTTGGGACTTTCAGCACTTTACCAATTTTAAGTACTTCACCTTTTTCCAGATGATTGAGCTCTCTCAGCTTTAAAATCGTAGTATGCCTGCTGTGTGCGATGGAGTAGAGAGAGTCACCGCTGCTTATTTTGTAGTTTTCCGTAGAAGTTTTTTTGGCTTTTTTGGCAAGTTTGAGAGATTTTTTCTTTGATTTTGATGTGCCTGGGACTTTCAGTACTTTACCAATTTTAAGTACTTCACCTTTTTTCAGATGATTGAGCTCTCTCAGCTTTAAAATCGTAGTATGCCTGCTGTGTGCGATGGTGTAAAGAGAGTCACCGCTGTTTATTTTGTAGTTTTCTGTAGAAGTTTTTTTGGCTTTTTTAGCAAGTTTGAGAGATTTTTTCTTTGATTTTGATGTGCTTGGGACTTTCAGCACTTTACCGATTTTAAGTGTTTCCCCTTTTTTCAGATGATTGATCTTTCGAAGTTTTTCAATAGTAGTATGATTATAATGGGCGATATCATAAAGTGTATCTCCGCTTTTAATTGTATGTTTTCCCATTCTCCCCGCAGCATTTAGTGAGGCAGCCCCCAATGTAAATATAAGTAATAGTGTAGAAATTCGCTTCAAATAAATCCTCCTCATTTATTAACAGATATTTCAATATTATAAATACTAATACTAAAAAATATCTCAAATTGTAACTGTATTTAATTAACAAAGAATAAATGCAGTTTTAAACCGATCTTAAAAAATTGATGAGATTGAAAATAATATATGTAGAATATGTTACATAAATATTGGTAACCTGGCGATCTTTTCAAAGAAAAAAGACCCATGGCTTTCTGTCCCTGCTTCACAGTCAGGTTTAGCTTTTTCAATATCTCTAGTATGCAGTCTAACTAAATATACTTTAAAAAAAAATAAAATATATTTAGGTTTTAGTATTGGGTTTGGATTTGGAAAAGGTTTCTATAATATAGTCTGCTACTCTGAGTGCATTGGCATAGATGGTCCATGTATAGGCGACAGAACCGCCTGTAGGCATGAATGAGGCATCTGCTACGAAGAGATTGGGAATATCATGTGCCTGGCAATATTTGTTGAGTACAGAGCTTTTGGGGTCATTCCCGAAGCGGCATCCTCCTGCAATAAGATTTTGGGGAGGAAGAGAAGAGATGGCAGAATAAATATTTTTAGCACCCATCTCTTCAAGAACAGCTTCACATTTTTTGGCAAGATAATTTCCTACTTTTACATCCTGGGGATGTCCTTCAATTCTCAGTTTTCCTACAGGCATACCGTACTTGTCTTTATATATTGGATCTAAAGAGACAAAACAGTTATCGTTGGGAAGCCAGTCGTTAAAGATTTCAAAACGTATACTTTTTTGTTTTGTGAAACGGTCTATGAGTCTATCAGCCAATGCTTCTCCCCAGAGCATTTTGTTTCCTTCATAATTGTTTTTTCTTGCACGTGAGATAATATTTTGATGTTCAAACATGAACTCTACAGAACCGCCTTTGAACTTCCCGTCCCACCAGTCATCAATAAAATACCAGTCAAGGATGGAGCGGTTGACAAAATAACCTGTCTGCATCAATTCTGAAAAATCGATCTCTTTGAGTGCATCGGCATGTAGTTCTCCCTGTCCTGCACCGCCTCCGGAAAAGATCAGGTTCTTCCCAAGTTCTCCGCTACTGTTTGCAAGACCGTTTGGATGATGGCTGTTTGCAGAATTGAGAAGCAGGCGTGCACTTTCATGTGCCTGTGCGGCTACGACAAAAATATTGCCGTAAATCTTTTTTTCTTTCCCTGTGACCGTATTGACTGCCAAAGCATAAGAAAGATGTTCTTTGGTGTCATTATGTAAGGATTTGACATGCATATTGCTCAGAAGCGTAAGGTTTCCCGTAGCCAGTGCAGGTTGGAGAAATGCTTCCCGTGAACTGCCTTTTGCGCCGGAACTACAGCCATAGCTACCGCAAAAATTGGAGTAATAACAGGCTTTTCTGTGTTGTTTGTCACGGGAGAGTATGGCTCTTGGTGTCACAAGCGAACGTATATTAAGCTCTCTGCAGCTTTTATCAAGCAGTTTAACCACGGCATTTTCTTTAGTTGGCGGCTGGATAAAGTCAGGTGTGTTTCGTGGAGGTTCAAAAGGGTGCGCCTCGTAATGTCCTGAAATTCCTACAAGCTCTTCTGCCAGAGTATAGTAGGGTTCAAGATCCGCATAACAGATAGGCCAATCTTCAACATTGGCACCTTTAATTTCTCCGTATTTGCTTTTAAGCCGAAAGTCATCCGGATGCAGTCTGTGGAACATTCCGCTCATAAAGTTTGAAGAGCCGCCTACAATGTTCCCGTTCCAAAAACTCCATCCTGATTCATAGGTTGGGGTACTTACCCATTTCCCTTTTATTTTCTCTTCAATCGTATGATATTCTTCAAAAAGATTGGGAGTAACGATATCTCGTCTGCAATATGCCAGTTCATCTTTGGAAAACTCTTCTCTTCTGATAAGTCTTCCTTTTTCGAGAACAGCTACACGAAATCCTGCATGGCACAAGCGATAGGCTACTGCTCCTCCACTGGCTCCAGATCCAATGACTACAACATCAAAATGTTTCATAAAGAGATATACCGGCTTTGGGGTCTGGGGTATCCCCCGTAGGCATGTAGCGTCTGCCAACCTTTCTCTTTGATATTACTGCCGTAAATAGGATCACATAGCAGTGCTTCCAGGGTAAGTGTCATAATACGAGAAAGCCAGTTGCTGCCATAGGGGGTCTCTTCATAAGTGCGCAGTGCGTATTCTTTCTCTTTGTCTGTATAGAAAATAAAATTTCCTTTTTCTCTTCTTTTAAGTTCTTGTGCTCCTGCAATAATAAATGCCCGGATATCTTTATCATAACTTGGATGAGATGCTGTTTCAAAAAGAAATTGGGTCACATGCATCTCTTGTGCCGCGGGGAGTTTTGTACCTGCTGGGAACATATGTTGCTGAACTGCTGCAATGAGTGCTTCGACCTCTTTAAATTCTTTTTCAAAATGGGTTGTGGTTTCTGCTTTAAGCATAGAGGAGATTCCCAGAAGAGATCCAGTAATTAAAAAATTTCTTCGTATCATTATTCTTTTCCTTCTGTCTCATTTATCAAACGAAATAAAAATAATACCGTATATTTGTGTGGTATTCACTACAAGAGATTTACAAAGTATACTTTAGATTAGTTAATTAAATCATTTTGATTTTGAAAAGATGTAGTTTTTGGTATTTAAGACAGTGGCCAAATAAAGTTTTTAAACTGTAGTAAAATATTGTTTGAAATAATACAAAATGCACTGGCTGAGAGGAAGGGATTTAAATTAAATCATTTTGCCATTTTCCTTAAAGTTATGTAAAGTATCCCACAAACCCCTAAAATACGCAACTTCTTTAAAGACCATGTTATCCAATGTTCCCTATAATATAAGCAAGTTATATAAAAAATGGTTTCCAATAGGTTTCCAAAATGGTATGTTATGGGACGTGTAAAATCAAAGAAATATACTGGAGTATATCTTAATCATTTAGAGAATGGTGATATTAGCTATTCGATTACCTATAAAAATGAAATGGGTAAATTTGTACGGTATTCGGTTGGTAAAAAATCAAACGGTGTAAATGAAAAATTTGCGTTTGCTAAACGTGCTGAATATGTGAACAAAGTTAGAACAGGGGTTGACCCGTTAGCACACAAAAAGAAAAAGAAGATCATTACACTGAATGATATTGCAAAAGTCTATTTTGACGATAAAGAAGCAGATAATAAGACCAATATCAGACAGCTGCAAAAATATAATCTTTATTTTGGGCATATTGAACCAAAAGATATTAGTAGTAAATATGAAGCAATTAAGGTAAGTGATGACGGTAAAAGTGGTTTAGGGACTAAAGACATACACAGCATAACAAAAGACGATATACAAAAGCTTCAAAAAACACTGAAAGCCAAAGGTAAAGCACCAAAGACAGTAAATGGAATTATACAGCTTTTAACCGCGATCATAAACTACAGTATCAAAGAGAAGGGTTTAACACTTACAAACCCTTGTACCGGTGTTAAACGATTAAAGACAGACGATACCCGCGAACGCTATCTATCACTGGATGAAGTGAAACAGTTAATCAATAAAGTGCAGGAAGATAAAACGGTTTACCACTTTGTAAAGTTGGCACTGACCACAGGTGCAAGGCGTGAAAGTGTGCTGCACATACAAAAAAAAGATATTAACCTCAACAGTAACAGTGTGACGATACATGATCTTAAAAGTGGTGGTACTTACATGGGTTTTTTTGATAATACATACAAAGCCGAATTGACAGATCATATCAAGTACCTAAAGGCAAATGATTATGTAGTAGGCGGTAGTGGTACCCAAACAGCAGCACGGACAATATCACGGCATTTAAAACCAATACTTGACCGCCTATTTAACAAAGGGTTGAAAGTTGACGACAGAAAGAACCGCGTGGTTATCCATACGTTACGGCATACATTTGCTTCACAGTTAGCTATTGCAGGTGTGCCAATATATACGATCAAAAATTTAATGAACCATGCAGACATAGCACAAACAATGAGATATGCAAAGTTGGCACGTGATCAGGGGATAGATGCAGTAAAAGGACTTTATAGATGATCGATAAGTATCCAACACAAGAAGAAGTAAAAATATTAAAAGTTAAGCAAGATAAAGTCTTTGGGAAAGATTATGAATTAGGACTGGAAAAGATACAAGAACATGTCATGTATAAAACATTAGAAACAAAAAAGAATAATCGTGATGTATATTTTATATTGTCTGGATTATGGGGAGACAAAGATAAATCAATTAGTTTTATAGAAGCAATAGAGGATTTTTGTTGGGAATATGAGATAAATTTAAAGGGATTACTGATATTTTGTATAGGCTTTGATTACTCAGAAGCTATTCGATTAAGTAAAAAAACTAAAGTAGTGGGAACAGTGCAAGAAGAAAACTATTTTAATGCAATAAATAATTACAAAAAAGAAGATGTAGTAAAAATTATCTATGAAAAATTTGAAGAAATAATTAGTTTGCGTGGGGAAACATTAGATTTAGGTAGTTCCCCTAATACTTTTCAACAAGTTTTATTAAATAGTTATGATGAGGTAAAAAAACAAGTTCTTAAAACCATTGATATAGTAAAACCACCTTTAGAACAATATAGAAAAGATCCGCTAAGAGCAACAAGAGTATTAAATGAGATAGAAGAAGAAAAAAGGACTTTTGAGAATATTTTAATAAATAATAAATCATTAAGTCAGATAAAAAATGGAAATGCTTTTTTTAGCTATTTAGAAAATGATAAAATAAAAATTACAGACGACTATAAATTAATATTTGAGGGGCATACGAAAGCATTGTCTTTAGGTTACACACAAAAAGCAATTATAGTGTCATTGGATAAAGATAATGCTCTTAGAGAATTAAGAGGAAATTTAAAAGTCCTAAAAAAATATCATAACGATAGTGAAGAACTTATTGAGTTAACTAATACACTTATAGAACTTATAGAGCAAAAAAAATATTCAAATATGGTTCCTTTTAAAGCATTGGCAAAAGAAATGAATATTACAAAAAATCAAGCTAAACAATATGCTAAAAAACTTACAAATCTTTTTACAATTAAAAATAGTACCTTTGATAATAATTTTGAAAAAATAAAATTATATGACTTTAATAAATCTTAGTTACATTTTGGGCGTAAATTTTACTAAAATGTCTCTATCCAAGTAACCATCAATAGACTATAATATTGCCATCTTAAATAAATAAGGATGAGCAAATGCAACCAAGCATAAAACAATCACAAATAGCATTTAAAGCACTTTCTACACCCGAAGCACAAACAATCTTTGATGATCTACGTGCAGAAGGTTACGGACTGAATATCAGCAAAAAGCAGTATGCAGAAATAGCAAATTGTAGCGTTAGTGCAGTCGATAACTACATTGGTAAAGGCTATGGTGTACCCAACTATAAAAAGATAGGCCATCAACGCAATGCACGTGTACTTTTTGCATTGCGTGATGTAGCTGAGTATTTAGCAGCACAGACTATCAAGACTGCATAATGACAACTCTATCAAGGAGGTGTGATATGTAGAACCTCAACAGATAAAATAGATAGATAAATGATGAGGTAGTAGATTAGTGTTTAGTCATTCTAATTTTACTACCCTCTCTCTTTATACTCTCTTAAATAACCCCTGAAAATGCAACCAATGACATTAAAAAGTATAGCTAAAACCCAAGGCTATACCCATGTCAAAATTTAGCCTAAAAAGGCATTTACTTATACAAGGAAACAGAAAAATGACAACTGATATTTTCAGACAATGGACACTCTCAAAGATAGAAGAGAAGCCAAAATTATTTGGTGGTGATAAAGGAAACCCTGCAATCATCAAAGAATACTTAAGAGAAATGCACGGACAGACAAAAGTAGGAGATTTAACTCTTGAGGCAATTAGCCAAAGTGTGGCCGTCAGCAGGATGAGAAACAAACTCTTAGAGGTTTACCCAGAGTATGACCACAGAAAGAAGTACAAGCCCAAACGTAAAATATACTTTCCTAAAGATCATGCAGTAAAATAGGTATCCGACTCAAATGACCCCTGAACCTTTGCTAAGCTCTTTTATCGGTATAAGTCTATACGAAGAGGATTATCGTAAGGTGAAAGGGTTATTACCAACTGCAAGTTACAGAGATATACTATACAGCATCTCCAGTAAAAAGATAATACTCATCTATCAGTTAGAGGGTTACATCGCTTCCCCTAATCAGCACAGGTGGATAAGTAATATCAAATTAGGATTAGAAAAATATCTTTATGTACCGTTTGAGTATGTGGAAGAGTTTTACATTACAGATACGACAGAAGTTGCCAACATCATTTATACAATAGATGAACTCTCAAAGGCATTTAAAGCACCGTTAATCACATACCCTAAGATAATGTACCCATCAACAAAAAAAGAGCTTTATAAGCATTTATGTTGGTATGGTGCAAGACTGATACATCAAAAGTGTTTTACCAAAGAAGTATTGATGGCTACAGCCTTACTAATGAATTCCAAATTCAAAGATAAATACAGCAGTAAAGATTTACACAAAAAAGTACTGGGTGTTGTTATGTGGATAGAAGAGCATAAAGAGGGATTTGATGTTAGGCTTGATAAGAAGCAATTGAAAGAAGCTCATTCAAAAGGTGGACAGGTCAGGAAAGAACAAAGAGTGCAACAGACGAAAGAGAAAATAGACAAACTTTTAAAGAGTAGGAGTTTCATTAAAGCTAATGGAAAAGTTAATCTCTCTTCGCTTGCAAAGGCAGTGAACATGACACGAAAGACAGTAGCCAAGTATGTATAGGTATTTATGCTCTCACCATAGTACAACAGCTAACTACCCACTTTTTTACAAAGCACGGTTACAGTGTAAAGTTGAAAAGTGAAAGAATGCTAAAAGTATACATAGTGTTATACAACAGCTAACTACCCACTTTTTAGAAGGATACATAATTATATTCTGATAGAATGGTAGAAGTTTATGATTAAAGGTAACGCATGAAAAAATACATAATGATCATTATAATGTTTATATTGGGAACAACGATGATACATGCAAAAAAAACTTGTAGCCAATTTAAAAAGTATCAAGAAGCAGAAAAATACTATAAGGCTAAAAAACCCGGTTATAAGTCATTGGATAGAAACCATGACGGAGTGCCTTGTCAAAAGTTATGGAAAGCAGAATTATCAGCCAAGAAAAAACAAAAAGCAATTTTGAAAATTTATAAATATGGAAGTTCCGCAGGTTATGGACAAACTTTTTCTTCAATGAGTGCATGTGAAAAAGAAAGAGTGAAGCTTATAAAATCACATAAAGGTACTGATTATACTTATGAGTGTGAAAGTAAATAGTATATAGTTTATGAAAAAGACTATATATGTATTTATTGTTCTATGTATAACATTTTTAATTGGAAGGGACATACCATCAGATAGTAAGATACAAGGTCGTCTAAATATTATTAATGGTGCGAGTGCTGAATGTGTAATGCACCAGTTCTATTCTCAAAGTGGCTGGATCCAAATAGAAGGAGAAATAGGACGTAGCGGTATAGATGGTCTTTATTATAAAAAGAAAGGTAATATCATTAAAGAAGTACTTGTCTCTGAAAGCAAATGGAATAAGTCGAGATTAGGTTTTAGTGGCAAAAATAAAACAGTTAAACAAATGTCCCAAGAGTGGGTACTTAGAGCCATGAATAAACTCATAAAGAAAAACCCGTCTATGCCATATGATACACTGAAAAAATTTATTTTAGCCGATCAGTACAGGGCGAGACTTTTCAGATTAAAACCTCTCAAAGACAATCAAATACAAATTACCATCTATAAGATTAAAAACAAGGGTTTAAAGGCTTTTGATGAAATAAGAGATATTCAACTACAGCCCATTGATATAAACAATCCTAAAAATAGCTTTGATAAACGTATGATACAAGCATATAATAATTGTAGAGATATTCAATTACATAAGTATTTAAAGGTTTTATCAGATCAGGAAATTAAGTACCTACTAAGGGACAATTATATTCAAAAAAAAGATGTAAAAGCATTACTTGGCTATTAGTGTGAAAGCAAATATTATTATTGATACAGGTTAAGTAAGAACCATAATATTAGTATGGTGTAACAGAGGAAAAGTATAAAAGTATTTGGTATTATATAATAGTCAATTATTTACTTTTTATAGTATTATTTTTCAATACTAAATAATAAAACACTTCATAAAAATACTATCCAGATAATATAAACATCATACAAAACTACTTCACTTATATACCTAAAAATACCCTTTAAAGTACCAATAGAGCTTACAAAAAAGCAGTACCAATAGCTTACAAAAGAATTTAGTTTAGATAGTAGGTAGATAGTGTATCACTTGATTTTCAGTAAGTAGGTTTTATTATTGATAGAAATTTGGAAGTGGCGACACTGCAAATGAGGTGTCGGGGTCAAACCCGCTAAGCACTTCTTTGGGTTGAATATCACTCCGACTCGGCTAAAGTGTCCAAGCTAAATGATACTCAATTTAAAAAGAGAGTAGGTAGTCATAATGCTTAACCTAACTTTCTTGGGTTGGACAGCATCTTGCAAGGGTAACTGACCCAAGTGAAGTTATCCAACTTGATTTGATTATAACAAAGACAAGATAAAATTCAGCTCAACCCGATTATTCAGAACTCTCTTCATTCTTGCAGACAGTTTCTTTGAGAAGTTGCTTCAACTCTTTACACTCTTTGTTTTCGATGTAGAGGTTAAGCCATGATCTTACCCAATATGGATAGCCCCTATTATTTGTACCCCACCCGTTGACTGCATTATATGAAGTACCAAGTATTTCACTAAATGATTTTTTGGTCATTTCTGCCTGTTTCATTAAATCTTTAAATTCTTGCGTAGTCATTTCATTCATTCTTTGCCTTTTCTGTTATTTACATACGAAAGTATATCATAATCAATTTATTAAAATACAAATGTATGTTTTTCTTAATATTCATTTAAGTATATTTGTATATACTTTTAATACAACTAACATACATAAGTATTTAAAAGGAGAGTTGAAACGGAACACAAAGCCATACACAAAAAAAGGAAATCGTGTTTATGAGTATTTTAACAGCGATAACGTTAGATTTAGGGTAATTATTGGGGATAAGAAAAATGGAGAAAGAGTTATATCGTTTTTCTCAAATAGAAAGGCTGGACGTGGCAATGATAGCCATGATTACATTTACAACCAACCTTTACAGATTGGAATTGTATCACAGAACAAGCCCGAAGTCAATAATAACCTCGAAACAGCCCTAAAGTCAATCAAAGAAGCATTAGAGGCTAATACATTGGAAGCCATGATAAAAACTGAAAAAGGAGTTGCATAATGCAAGTATCAAGATTAAAAGTATTGAAGATCATCAACCAGACAAACGGCAAAATCTTTGCAGTACGCTTCATTAAAAAGAATGGAGCTGTAAGAGTGATGTTAGCACGTTTGGGAGTAAAGAGAAATTTGAAAGGAGGACATAACGGGGCAAGTGATAAGAATACGCTTGTAACCGTTTGGGATATGGTATCCAATGGTTATCGCATGGTGAACTTGGAAACGCTGTTATCGCTCAAAGTGGGCGGTACTACATACGAGGTTATATAAAGGATTTTACAATGGGTAAGAAAAAACTAAAAGCAAAAAATGAAGCATTGGTAGCACAGGTTGAAGTATTGGAGATGCAGAACAAAGAACTGGAAAGAGAGAAGTATTTTAATCATCATAGATTTATCCGAGATACAGTTATGGGTGACGGAATGAATATAACATTTGCCGAGGGTGATCTTATTATTGCCGATACGAAACAAAGAAACTATGCGAGTGGGGATATGTTTATGTTGGATATGTCCAAAGGAACGGGAACGAACGTAGCAAGACTACAAGCACACCCAAATGGTGGTGTTGAGATCATACATGAAAACATATACCACGTACAGCATGTAGTATCACGTGAAAGAGCCGAAGCGTTGATTATAGGCAAGATAGTTGGGCATATTCGTAAGGAAGTATTTGAATGATAAAACTTAGAAAATGATGTCAAAAAAGCAAAAGAAGCAAATCCAGAACTTGATGCGGTAGAAACCGGAACGTATGTAAAAGCCGTAAGGTGGTCAATGCAAAGCAGTTGAAAGCAAGAGATTTAGCCTTAGTATTTATGCAAGAATGTAAAAGTGTATACCGTAATGTTCTTTGGAATGGTGGATACCGTATGGAATATGTTAAGACCTTCATAAAACAAACAAATGCTCTTGAGAGACCCGGAAATGATTTAGATAAAGCTTTTAGATGAAATTATATGGAGAATAAACAACTATTATCGTATTGTTTATAAAGCAGCAAAGGGGTTACTTTTTAAAGAATGGTTTCCAATAGGTTTCCAAAGTAGTTTATGTTCAAACCTTAAACGAAGTCGATATGTACGGTGAGAGCGTTGTTTGTGGGGATCTAATGTAGTTTTATGGCTGAGAGGAAGGGATTCGAACCCTCGGTGGGTTGCCCCACACAGACGTTCCAGGTCTGCACCTTCGACCACTCGGACACCTCTCAACAAGAATAAATATATTTCAATATTTTAAAAGTTACTTAGTACCTCTCCCCAGATCCCTGCGGCACACGGTAAAGAAGGGTGGGCTGCTACGTTCCCGTCCTGACCCGCTGTCCTTCAGTACTGTTGCACAGGTCTGAAAAGAGGCGAGGAGATTATAGCAAAAAATCTATTAATCAGGGTTAATGTAGTGTATGTTTTTTTAATGAATAACAATTTTATGTATATTTGAACGGTATATTTGTGTGGTTTTCTTCAAGAGGATGGTATTTGTGTAGATGTTGACAGATAATTGTATATTGGTTAGTGATTGAAATATATTTGGGGTGATGATATCTTTTGCATATTATAGATGTTATGCTATAATCTTTTCCATTTTTAACAGTGGTTATAGTATATGAAACAGTTTGGTATATATTATCTTAATGCAATGGTGATAACTGCTCCAACGCTCCGGTAAATTGCTACAATCACATAATTTATTTCAAGGTATTCCCATGACAGTAACACGTTTCGCCCCCTCTCCTACAGGCTATTTGCATATTGGCGGTCTCAGAACCGCACTTTTCTCCTGGCTGACTGCCAGACACAACGACGGAAAATTTCTGCTGCGTATCGAAGATACCGATAGGGCACGAAATTCCGAAGAGGCAAAAGATGCTATTCTTGAGGCATTCGACTGGATCGGTATGAGCCATGACGGCGAGGTGATTTACCAGTCTAAACGTTTTGATCTGTATAAAAAATACATTGATCAGCTGCTTGAAGAGGGCAAAGCCTACAGATGCTATATGAGCAAAGAGGAACTTGATGCGCTTCGTGAAGAGCAGATGGCAAAAAAAGAGCGTACACGCTATGACGGCAGGTATCGTGATTTTACAGGTACACCGCCTGAGGGTGTGGATCCTGTTATCCGTATTAAGGCACCGCAGGAGGGGATGATCTCTTTTACGGACGGGGTCAAAGGTGAGATCAATATCTCTGCAACAGAGGTAGATGACTTTGTTATTGCCAGAGCAGACGGTTCTCCTACCTACAACTTTGTTGTTGCCATTGATGATGCACTGATGGGACTGACTGATGTGATCCGCGGGGACGACCACCTTTACAACACGCCAAAGCAGATCGTGGTCTACAATGCATTGGGCTTCAAGATACCGAAATTCTATCATGTGGCGATGATCAACAATGAGCAGGGGAAAAAACTTTCCAAAAGAGACGGAGCTACTGATGTAATGGAATACAAGGCGCTTGGTTTCCTTCCTGAGGCACTGTTGAACTTTCTTGTGCGTCTTGGCTGGAGCCATGGGGATCAGGAGATCTTCTCTATTGAAGAGATGATAGAACTGTTTGACCCCAAAGATATCAACAAGAGTGCTTCGAATTACAACCTTGACAAACTGCTCTGGCTCAATGCCCACTACATTAAAAACAAACCCAACAGTGAACTGGCAGAACTGCTTAAAGCGTTTGGTGTAGATATTTCTGAACATGATAAGCTGGAAATGCTTCTGGATGCGACCAAAGAGAGGGGAAAAACACTGGTAGAACTTGCAGAACAGATCAATCTGATCCTTACTGCTCCCACAGCATATGACGAGAAAGCGGTAAAGAAAGCGTTCAAAGGAGAAGCCAAAGAGATCCTTACAGATTTCATTGCGATGCTTCAAACATGGGAGACCCCTTTGCATCTGCCTTCTGACTACCATGCGGTTATGGAAAAACTTGTGGCTGAGAAAGAGATCGGTTTCGGGAAGATAGGTATGCCGCTTCGTGTGAGCCTGCTTGGCAGTATGACCGGTTCCGGGCTGGATGAGATTATGGCGATCATCGGTGTGGATGAGACGATCGAGCGAATTGAAAGAGCGGTATCAACGATTGCGTAGGGTCGGGCTTTCCGACCGCAACACTGTTGCAACATGAATACTGGTTGACAAATCGACCCTACATCTCTAAAAATTTCTTCAAAGAGCGTTTTTCCTTAAATCCCATGCTATAGTATATCTGCTCAAGGTACCAGCTGAGCTGTTTGGCTGTGATACCTCTCTGTCTGGCCTCTTTTTTTAAAATATATTGTGGGATTCTTACGTTTGTGTGTGCAAATTTATTGGCAAGTTTTTCAACAGAACGTCCGTGCCGGTTGTAGCAGAGCCGTGCAAAAACAAAGGGCAGAGCAGTTTTTTCATACCAGGCCTCCGCCAGATCTATCCCTTCTCCTCCTTCAAGATGGTATTTCAGTGCGGCATCTCCAATGAGGACTCTGCCCTGAAGCCCCAGTACTTTTGACAAACGGTTGGAAGTTTCGGAAGCGGGGTCATTTTTATTTTCTCCCTCAAGAAGCAGAACGGAATAGACTTTTTGGTTTGCAATGATACCAAGATCGGTACATTTGCACTTCTTGGATGCGATGGAAGAGATGAATGCGGCATTGACAGCTCTGCGTTTCAGGGCTTTGTTGATCTGTGAAGGGACAGCACGATTGTAGCGAAAACTCTTTTTGGCCGCATCACTTTTAAGATAGCGTTTAAGAAAAAGTTGAAAAGGAAGGAGGTTGAGATAGCTGATAGAACCAAATAACATCACCACCTCCGTTTTAAGCGTAATTATACCAAACAAGAATTATAATCAGCAGAATTTAACAACGTCATTCCGGGCTTGATCCGGAATCTCTTTTTGTATTCAAAATCTATTTTGAAATTTGAGAGGGATATTAAATGCCCAAAGGGAATAGCCGGGGATACAAGTTCAGGATGACGGGAATGGGGAAAAATGATTAAAGTAGAATTTTTAGGTCCTATCGGCAAAGCACCTGTAGAGATGGAGGCGGCAACACTTGCCGAAGTATCGGCAAAACTGAAAGAAGATTCGTCTCTTGCTGAATGGCTTGAAAAATGCGCAGTAGCCCTGAACGATACGATGGTAAAAGATCTGAGTACCCCACTGAAAGCAGGAGACAGAATTTCGATTCTGCCTCCCGTATGCGGAGGATGATTTGATGGAACTCTATAATGGCCCCTTGAATGTAAAAGAGATTTTTGGCCGTTGGCTGGATGAAGAAGCTGACTCCAACTATGGTGCCTATATTCCTTTTGTGGGGACGATCCGTGAAGAAGACGGCATAGAGGCACTCAGTTTTGATATTTATGAACCGGTACTGAAACAGTGGTTTGACACCTGGCAGGAGAAGGCAAAAGAGCGGGGTGCCATTGTCAAGATGGCGCATGCCGTAGGCGATGTCCCTGTCCACACCTCTTCCTATGTTTCGGCAGTATTTTCTCCCAAGCGCCGTGTGGCACTGGAGCTTATTGATGAATTTGTAGAAGACTTCAAGGCCAATGCCCCCATCTGGAAGTATGATGTTAAAAACGGACAGCGTATTTATGCAGAAGATAGAAGTACTCCAATGGATGGCGCAGGGTTGCTGTCGTAACTTCGCAAATAAATAGTGAATCATACATCGTTTTGGCAGCTGCATTACTATAGTATGATCAATTTTAAAAAAGGAATTTTTTTAACATGATGCATTTTGATGAATCAATGGCGCGCCTTGAAGGTTTGCAGATTGAGAACTTTAAGACTAAAAAGCTCTATTTGATGGAAGCGGTAGGATATGTGCTTGCCGAAGATATTGTAGCCGATCACAACTCTCCGGAATTTCCGACATCGGCAATGGACGGATATGCAATTATTCATGAAGATCAGGCGATGGGACGGCTGAAGATCGCCAGTATCAATCCTGCGGGTTCCGCACTTCGGGAGAAGGTGATCGGAGGTACCTGTATCAAGACCTTTACCGGATCACTTATGCCCGAGGGTGCAGATACGCTTATTCCCATTGAGAATGTTGAAGTCGAGGGTGAAGAGATCATCATCAGGGAGGAGGTTCCCCAAAATTTCTCCGTACGTGAAGTAGGGGAGAACTATGCCAAGGGGCAGACGCTGATCCAGGCAGGTACGAAGCTGGACTTCTCGCAGATAGGTGTACTGGCGAGCTTAAATATTGTACATGTATCGGTCTATGAAAAACCGACGGTTGCCATTCTTTCAACCGGTTCGGAACTGCTTGATCTGGGAGAGCCTCAGACCAATGATGCCCAGATCCGTTCTTCAAACAACTATGTGGTTGAAGCCATCGTTAAAAAGTATGATGGTCTGCCGATGCAGCTTGGGTGTATCAAAGATAATAAAGAGAGTATTACTGCCGCTATCGCCGAGGCACTTGTGAAGAGTGATATTGTCGTGACGACCGGTGGTGTGAGTGTCGGAGATTTTGACTTTGTCAAGGATGTGATCTATGAACTTGGCTGTGAAGTGATTTTCAAAGGGGTGCGTGTCAAACCCGGACAGCATATTATGGTTGCACGAAGAGATGACCGTTTTATTGTAGCGCTGCCCGGTTTTGCCTACTCTGCCACGGTCATGGCACTGGTTTATGTCCTCCCCCTTATTGCCAAACTCCAAAAAGGAAAATATCCGCTTAAGCGGGTGAAGGCAAAATTGAAAGAGCCTTTTACCAAACGTGCCAAAAAACAGGAGTTTACCGCCTGTAATGTCTCTCTGATGCAGGGAGAGTATTATGTGGATTTCCAGGGTAAAAAAGTAGGTACTTCCGCCATTCTTACCAATATGCTCGGAGATATTGCACTGTTGGAAACTTCTGAAGAGGAAAGTTCCAAAAAAGTAGGAGATGAAGTCACCGTACTGCTTTTTGACTAAAATATTTTAGCTACAGCAGTTTGGCTCTTATCTTTAAAAAGAGTGCAAGTTGTGCTGCTGTTTGGCATCCTGCGTTCATTGCTTCGTTCAATAGGTTTCTGTCTCGTTTAAAATCCATCTAAAATCCTTTTGTAATGTTTTGAAAGGTTGAAACAACTCTTTATATGTCAAATCGTACATTAAAATGACTATTTCTTTTAAAAGTATGGCAAATTGACATACTTTTAAGTTTTTATACCTATAATATGAAATATAAATAAACTAAAAGGAGTGGAAAATGTTGGTGCTTAGGGAGATAATTGAAAAGCTTAAAGATGTGATTTCCGAGACAAAAATAGGCGGGAAGGTTTTTGACAAAGATGTGGCGCAGGCAC
>Ga0256843_1001320_pt1 | contig 19726 bp, 18 predicted proteins | sample AlvinellametaG_FD_191572 | JGI IMG/M metagenome (GOLD analysis project Ga0256843, IMG submission 191572) | Pompeii worm associated microbial communities from hydrothermal vent at the East Pacific Rise, Pacific Ocean - Alvinella | ecosystem: Host-associated > Annelida > Integument > Unclassified ... | reverse complement strand
CGGAAATTCCGGACGTTCTCCTTATCCGCATTTGCATTTTCAATTGCAAGCAACACCTTATATAGGATCCAAAACCATCAGTTATCCGGTAAGTCATTATATCCGTCACAACAATCAGAATTTTGAATTGCATTCTTATGACAAACCTGCGCTAAACGACGAAGTCTCAAATATGGAGTTGACGACTTTGTTGTTTCAAGCTTTGAAATTTATTCCCGGACAGAAATTACACTATGAGTTTAACGGACAAGCACAAGTATGGGAAGTAAAAACCGATTATTATAACAACAGTTATTTATATTGTGAACAAACACATTCGTATGCTTATTTTTATAACGACGGACAGGTTCATTATTTTAAAAGTTTCATAGGAGACAAACAGTCGGGTTTGTATTATTTTTACTTGGCCTTATATCAAATTCCGTTGGGATATTATCATCGCATGACGGTAAACGATCGGTTTCCGCCTAATGTGATTATTGATAAATACCGAATGATTTTACATGATTTTTTAGCTCCTGTTTTACCTGTTTATAGAGCGGATTATCAAATGAAATTCGTCGAAATAGATGATGAGTTGTATCCCGAAAATATACAAATTCAAGCCGATGTAAATCTGTTCAGATTTAGTAAAATATATAAAACTTTAGAGTTTGACATTGAAGTTAATTCCAAGGGTATTTATAAAATATCGGGAAATCAAGTGGAATTAAAACTTCGTGAGATGTAAAAAATAATAACACAGAGTGTTTAGGTAATTAAAAAAACAAACAAATGAAAACATTGAAACATATTTTATTTCTATTGTTGCTAGGTCATATACAATTAATGTCTGCACAACAAAGCAAAACTTTAAGCATGACGGAAGTCGATCAAATAACTTATCAGCAATATTTAAAAGCCGATTGGAAAAATTTAGTTTCAACGGCCGAACAAGCGCGTAAAAACGGTATTAAATTCTATTTTTTAGATGTGCGTGAAGGTATTGCTTATTACCATTTAAAAAAATACCGGAAAGCGATTTCTTATTTGGAAAAAGCCTTTGAAAAAGACGAAAAAAATGCCGTGGTAGCCGAATATTTATATTATGCTTATGTGTTCGGTGGAAGATATTTGGACGCTTTGCGTATAGGCGATGATTTTAATTTGGAATTGAAGCGTAAATTAGGATTGGATAAAAACTATTTAATAGATCAATTGGGATTTGATTTTAAAATTAATTCTCCGGATGATTACTGTATTGATCTTGATAAAGGTGAATTGGATCAGAATGTTATTACAAGTGATGTATATAAAGGAATCAATATTGGCAATTATTATGGTTTGGGTAACTTATTGTGGCTGAGTGTCGGACAATCTACCAGAGATTTTACCCAATATACTTTTGGCGATGGAAAACAAGATATAGAATATCAAACCATGACACTCACCCAATATTATTTGGCACATTATAACCAACCGCAGAGCGGTTTAACCTTTGGAGTTGCAGTAAATTGGTTGCGTGAAGATTATGAAGGTTTTGAATATATAAGAATGGGACGTAACGGTGTCATTCGGGCTATTCCTTCCATCAATACCATTAATGAATGGGTAGGATTTGCCGGTTTGAGAAAAGATGTGGGGAATGTTAAATTGGGTGTTACAACAACGCTGTCTAATATGCAAGACAATTTTCAAATTCTTCCGTCATTGGAATTTACCTACTATCCTTTGTCTAATACCGATATATATTTCTATTCTATTTTTACTTATAAAATGGAACACGATGATGATTGGTTGAATGATCCTGTTGTAAAAACAGCGGTAGGATGGCGTTTAGGAAAATTTTATTTCGAACCTTCATATACTTACGGAACACTGTATAATTTTGTTGAAAATGACGGATTGATCGTTTATAACGATGCAGAAAAAATTGATAATCGCATAGAATTAATGTCTTACGCATTCTTGTTGAAAGGCAACTTAAAATTATATGTAAAATATCAAAATTATGATAAAACCAATTTTTATCAACTCAATGATGTTCAGTCAGAAATTCAATATAAAAACAACACTATAACAACCGGAATATTATGGAAATTTTAAAAAATGTAACCCGATTTGTTTTTTTAGGATTGATTTTTTTCAATACTACCGCACAAGCTCAATCAACCGACGAGCTGATTCAAGCTTTTAAAAAAAGCTACGAACTGGAAAAAAAAGGCGAGTTTAAACAAGCTGCCGATGAACTGAAAAAAGTTTATAATCCCAAGTCGTATGAAATCAATTTGCGCTTGGGATGGCTCAATTATCAAGCGGGTTTGTTTACCGAATCTGCAACGCATTATAAAAGAGCGGTAGATTTGATGCCTTATGCTCTCGAACCCAAATTCGGTTTGATTTATCCGAAAGCTGCCATAGGCAAATGGAATGAGGTGATACAAATTTATCGTAAAATTTTAGAAATAGATGCTCAAAATACTTTGGCCAATTATCGTTTGGGATTAATCTATTACGGTAGAAAAGATTACGATAAAGCCGAAAAATATTTCAAAAGAGTGGTTAATTTGTATCCTTTTGATTATGACTCTCTTATTATGCTGGCATGGACGGAATTACAGTTGGCCAAATATCGTGAAGCCAAAGTTTTATTTACCAAAGCACTTTTGTATTACCCCGACGATTCGTCAGCCAAAGCAGGATTGAAAAAAATTAAATAAACATTTGAATTTTTTATCGTAGAGATTGTCCCAGAAGTAAGTTTTTTATCGCTGTTTTTACTTTTAAAATATGTATCTTTGCGATATGAAAAACCAGTATCAAGATACGATTATTGCTTTGGCAACTCCGGCAGGAAGTGGCGCAATCGGTGTTATCAGATTGTCCGGAAATGATGCCATAGCAAAGGTAAACGGTTTTTTTCAGTCAAGATACCGGCCTAAAGATTTAACCCGTGTAAAATCACATACCATACATTTGGGTTATATCAAAGACGGAGATAAAATTTTAGACGAAGTTTTAGTCAGCATTTTTAAAAATCCGCACTCATATACCGGAGAAGACGTAGTAGAAATTTCCGTTCACGGTTCTCCATATATCCAACAACAGGTTTTGCAGTTGTTTTTAAAAAACGGGGTGCGTCATGCCCAACCCGGTGAGTTTACGCTCCGTGCTTTTCTCAACGCTAAAATGGATTTATTACAAGCCGAGGCCGTTGCCGATTTAATAGCTTCTAACAGTGAAACTTCTCATCAACTGGCACTACAACAAATGCGGGGCGGTTTTAGTTCCGAAATTAAAAAACTGCGTGACGAATTAATACATTTTGCTTCGCTCATAGAGTTGGAACTCGATTTTGCCGAAGAAGATGTAGAATTTGCCGATCGTTCTCAATTCAAAGATTTGATACAACGCATTAAAACCACTTTAAAACACTTGGTAGATAGTTTTGCCGTAGGCAATGTGTTAAAAGAAGGCGTGCCGGTAGCCATAGTAGGCGAACCCAATGTAGGTAAATCAACCCTGCTAAACGCTTTGCTCAATGAAGAAAGAGCCATTGTCTCCAGTATTGCCGGAACTACCCGCGATGTCATTGAAGATGAATTGATATGGGACGGAATCCGTTTTAGGTTTATCGATACGGCAGGCATTCGCGAAGCTACCGATGAAATTGAAAAAATAGGAATCAAAAAAACCTATGAAAAAATTAAGGAAGCCAAGGTGGTAATTTTCTTGATAGATGCTTGTGCGCTTTCTCAAACGGCTTCGTGTCATCAACCCGAACACGATGAAGTTTTAAAACAATTTGAAAAAGAACTTCGAGATATTGCCCAAAAATACCCGTCAAAAAAAATACTGATAGTTGTCAATAAAGTCGATCAAATTGACCGGAAAGATTATCAAATTGACACCCGCACATATCCGCTTATCGAAATATCCGCCAAACACAAAACAGGTTTGGAATCACTGAAATCAGAATTGACGTCATTGGTTAACAAAGGCTTGTTAGATCAAAACGAAGTAGTGGTTTCCAATGCCCGTCATTACAAAGCTTTAAATGAGGCATTACAAAGTATATTACAAGTGGAACAGGGCTTGCAAAGTAACTTGTCAACTGATTTACTCACCATAGATATACGCGCCGCTTTACACAGTTTGGGCGAAATAACCGGCGAAATAACCACAGATGATTTGTTAGATAACATTTTTCGAAATTTCTGTATCGGAAAATAAGTATTTATGTTTTTATTTTTTGTAATTAGTTGGAAAATATTGTTTTACAGAATAAAAAATATATTATTTTTTCATTGAACAATTCATAAAAAATAGAATTATTTTTTTTATTGTTATTATCATTCTTTATAATTTAAAATATTATTCATAAAAAAACAAAAACTAAAAATCATTAGTTTTTTTGATATATTTTTTTTGTAAATTGCTAGCAAAATTTAAAAAATAAAACTTATGAAAAACAAAATTACTTTAACAATTATAGCCGTATTAATGACGGCTTTGACCTTTGCTCAAGGTTTGTTTATCAGTGAAGTAACTGATCCTAAAGATACTGGCAATGCAAAGTTTGTAGAACTTTATAACGCAACTGATAGTGACATTGATTTGGAAGCAGGTAATTATTATTTGTCCAGACAAGCCAATGGTGGTACCTCCTGGGGTGATATTCAGCTGACGGGAACTATTGCTGCCGGAGCTACTTATGTTATTGCTTATAATCAAAGTGCTTTTTCATCATCTTATGGTTTTGATGCCGATTTATATAATGGCTATATATCCGGTAATGGTAATGACGGTTATTTTTTATATCAAGGAGGAAATCATGAGGGTGGTACTTTGGTTGATGCTTATGGTGTGATAGATGAAGACGGCACAGGAAAAGATTGGGAATATAAAGATGGACGTGCCGTGAGAACTTACGGAATAGATGCTCCTAATCCTACATGGACTGCCAGTGAGTGGGTGGTTACCAGACCTGCTAATGTAGCTGATATGACTCCCGGTGTGCATTCTGTTACACCTCCTGAAGGACCTCAAATTACAGGGGTTGCTATTGTCCCACAAAAGCCTACTTCAAGTGATGAGGTAACAGTATCAGCTACTGTTACTGATAATGGATCGGTAGATACTGTAAATCTTTATTACAGCACATCTTCTCCGGTTTCTACCAGTGATACGCAAGTGAATATGACTGTAGAAAATGGAGATGTATATACTGCCATTATTCCTCAACAAGCTAATGAAACAACAATTTATTATATAATTGTAGCAGTAGATAATGAAGGGAACGAAACGCAATCAGAAGAGTTTTCTTATACAGTAGAAGATCCACTTGTTTTGAGTATAGCCGAAATTCAAACACCAACTGATATTTCACAGAGTGATGCTTCTCCTTATGAAGATGAATATGTTTCTGTGACAGGTATTGTTTCAGCTGTTTCAACTACAAATAATCCTCATGGTTATTTTATACAAGATGCTGAAGGTGCATGGAATGGTATTTTTGTCAAAGATTATGATAATACGGCTAGTATTGGTGATGAAGTAACTGTTTCAGGATATGTTACTGAATATAAAGAATTTACAGAAATTGTAGATGTAGTTAATTTTAGTGTAAATTCAACTGGAAATACACCTTATCCAGCTACAGTAGTTACAACAGAAGATGCCAATAAAGAAGATTATGAAGGGGTATTATTAACTGTAACAGGAAAATGCGTAGCAGAGCCTAACAATTATAATGAATGGCAAGTACAAGATGATAGTGCTGAAGCTATTTATATTGATGATATGTTGTTTGAATATGCACCAACTTTAAATGCTGAATATACTGTTACAGGCCCAAGAATGACATATTATTCTAACAAAATATTACCACGTGATGCTAATGATATCATTGAAACATTACCAGAAGGTCCGGTAGTTGCCGATGTAGTAAGTACTCCAGAATCTCCTACTTCTTCAGATAGGGTTAAAGTTTCTGCTAATATAACGGATGATTCATCTGTGGCATCTGCTACATTATATTATAGTACTTCAACACCTGTTACTACTACAGATACATCTGTTGATATGTCTGTAGATTCTGGTGATACTTATGTGGCAGAAATACCTGAGCAGGCTGACGGCACAACGGTTTATTATATGATAGTTGCAGTAGATGATGAAGGTAATGTAACTCAATCAGTTGAATTCTCTTACACAGTATCTAATCCGCTTGAACTCTCAATTCATGATATTCAATATAGCACAGATGAAGCCAATGACTACCCTTCTCCTTATTTAGATGCAAAAGTATCTGTTTCAGGTATTGTTTATGCTACTACTGATTCAGGATATTTTATTCAAGACGGTGAAGGTGCATGGAATGGTATTTATGTTCATGATGATATTAATAAACCTACTATAGGAGATGAAGTAAAAGTTATAGGAATTGTTGTAGAATTTTATAATTTAACTGAAGTTGATAATTTGACTTCTTATGAAATAATAAATACGGGCAATACACCTTATGCTGAAACAGAAGTTTCAACCAATGATGCCAATAACGAAGAATATGAAGGTGTTCTTTTAAAAGTTTCAGGTGAGTGTAAGTCCGATCCTGATACTCACGGAGAATGGCAACTGGACGATGGAAGTGGTGTAGTGATTATTGACGACTTAATGTTCCCTTATACTCCGGAAATAGGAAAAGAATATGATGTAACAGGTGCCGGTTTCTATAGCTATGGAAACAGAAAAATTACTCCTCGTGATGATAATGATGTTCAAGAAAAATCGACTGATGCCGTAAATCAAATGGATGATCGTTTTGCTTTGTATCCCAGTCCGGTTACCAATGTATTGAATATCGAAAGTCCGGTGCGTATTTCTAATGTAAGCATTGTTGATATTTTGGGTAAAGTAGTTAAAACTTATCAAGTAGATGCCAAAACAGCTCAATTAAATACAGTCGCCTTGAATCAAGGGGTTTATATTATTAAATTGACTGCCGATAACGGTGAAGTATATACGCAAAAAATTATCAAAAAATAATTGATTCAATTTTAAGTAAAATATAAAAAAGGAAGGTTGCCATGCAGGCAACCTTCCTTTTTTTTATGGGTGTCCGATTAAGTTAATTTCAATTTTAGCAAGAATAATTGTATCTTGCTTTTTCAAAAATATATACAGATGAAAAAAATCTTCATACCTATTATATTATTAATAGTATTATCTAATTGTGGTTCGCAAAAGTCTGTTGAGTCCATAAAAAGTGTAATGCCTGAAAATACTTTGTCAAAAGGAATGTCCGAACCCGAAAAACGCGGTTATTGGCAACAATATGTCAGCTATACCATGGATGTTGATATGGATACCCAAAAACACCAATATACCGGCCGGCAACATTTAGTTTACAAAAATAATTCGCACGATACCTTGCATAAGGTTTTTTATCATTTGTATTTCAATGCTTTTCAACCCGGAAGTGCCATGGATTGGCATGCGCGGACTTTACCGGATCCCGATCGCAAGATGGATATTATCATACAAGCTTTAAAACCGGACGAAATTGGTTTTGTCAAAGTTCATTCTTTACAACAAGACGGCCAACCGGTTGATTTTAAAGTGGTAGGAACTATTTTAGAGGTGACTATGAACAAAGCTTTGCTACCGGGGCAATCAACGGTTTTAGACATGGATTTCTTAACCCAAATTCCAAAAATTGTCCGCCGGGCAGGACGCGACAATGACGAAGGAATAGATTATTCCATGTCGCAATGGTATCCCAAGCTAGCCGAATATGATCAACACGGCTGGCATGCCGATCCGTATTTAGGACGTGAGTTTTACGGTGTGTGGGGCGATTTTGACGTAAGCATTCATATCGACAAAAAATATACGGTGGCCGCTACGGGTGTTTTGCAAAATCCCGAAGATATTCCGGCCGGTAAAGGCTATAGTGGAAGCCATTTGAAAGAAGTGGACAGTCCTAAACTGACTTGGCATTTTAAAGCCCGCAATGTGCACGATTTTTCATGGGCGGCCGATCCGGATTATGTTCATGATATTTATGAAGTAGACGATAGCTTAACCTTGCATTTTTTCTATCAAAATGATGAAAAGATCAAAGATAATTGGAAAAAACTGCAACCGGTAGCTGCCGAAACCATGACATTTTATAACAACTACATTGGGCCTTATCCTTACAGGCAATACAGTGTGATACAAGCCGGTGACGGCGGAATGGAATATGCCCAACTGACTTTTGTCAACGGTAATAAACCTTTTGAAAGCTTGCGCGGAACCGTGCAACACGAAATGGGACATGCTTGGTTTCAGTTTGCTTTGGCTACCGACGAAACCGAATTCCCTTGGATGGATGAAGGTTTTACCTCATTTATTCAAGACATGGCCGGTGTAGCGGTAAACGGACGTCAGACACCCAATCCATTTTCGAGTTCGTATGAAAGTTATCGCTATTTGGTAAAAGAACAAAAGGAAGAACCTTTGTCAACGCATAGTGATCATTATTTAACCAATATCGCTTATTGGATTAATGCTTATGATAAAGGAAAAATACTTTTGTCGCAATTGGGATACATTATGGGATTTGATAATTTATCCAAAACTTTGAAAGCTTATTATAAAAATTGGGCGATGAAACACCCGCAACCGGATGATTTTTTTCGTATAGCCGAAAAAATTTCCGGTATGGATTTAAAATGGTATCAAAACGAATGGGTGCATACCGTTCATCATATCGATTATAAACTGGACAGCTTGCAAGAAGTCAACGGAAAAACAAAAATCATTATAAAAAATATAGGTGAAATGCCTATGCCGGTTGATCTGATAGTGGTATATACCGACGAGTCTAAAGAAGCTTTTACCATTCCTTTGGATTTGATGCGCAACGTTAAATCTAATCCCTATCCGGAAATGCCTTATCATATTTTACCGGTTTGGCAGTGGGCGGTTCCTCAATATGAATTTACCCTGGATCGTCCCAAATCGGATATCAAAGTGGTTATGATTGATCCCTTATCTTTTATGGCGGATTTGGATATTTATAATAATTATTATGCCAAAGAAAAACCTGAAGCGGAGAAGCAATAATCTCTTAAAGCTGTAAAAAGAAAGCTTTTTAATGTATCTTTGTGGATAAGATGAAGTTGGTATGAATGAAAAATCTGTAAGATATCAATTGCCCCGTTCCAAAAGCCTCAAGAGTAAAATTTGGATAGAAAAACTCTTCAGACATGGAAAATCTATTGCGGTGTATCCATTGCGATTGGTGTACTTACCGGCAGATTATGAAAAAAACGAAAAGTTTTTAATCGGATTTAGTGTTCCTAAAAAAAAGATAAAAAAAGCGGTGCACCGCAATCGCATCAAACGATTGATGCGCGAAGCTTTTCGTTTGCAACAACACGATCTGTCTTTGCCCGGAAAAACGGTGATGATGTTGATCTATACCGGTAAGCAAATGCCTGTTTTTCATGACATTGATCAAAGTTTGCAAAAAATTATTCAACAGTTAAACGATAAAAATTCAACTTCGGCAAGTTCCGGATAAAATCTTGCTTATTATGGCTTTGCACAACGATTTGGGAAAACAAGGCGAACTTATAGCCCGCAATTATTTAGAACGGAATCATTATACCGTTTTAGAAACCAATTGGCAATACGGACATGCCGAAATAGATATTCTTGCCCTAAAAGATGATGTATTGGTGGTGGTTGAGGTAAAAACCCGCTCTTCCGATCACTACGGCAAACCCGAAGCTTTTGTCAGTAAAAAGAAAATAAAGTTGTTGACAGCAGCTGTCAATAGTTATATCAAACAAAAAAATTTGGATGTCGAAATACGTTTTGATATCATTTCTATTATCAAAAATCAATACACCGAAAAACTCGAACATTTGGAAGATGCTTTTATTTGGTTTTAAAAACCCTAATATAAGCCAAGCGAGCATGAATCTTTATATATTATAGGATTTTTCTACGTGAGGCCAGCGCCCTAAGAGGTTCTTGTGTAAAAATAACGACGAATAAGCGTAAAACTATCTGTTGCGACCGCAGGGAGCGAGTTCAGATCGTTTAGCGTTGAGGAGATTATTTTAGCAAGGTTCTCTTAAGGCTAGCGTTTTTTCTTACTTTTTTGGGCAATGCAAAAAAGTAATGATTAATAATAAAATAGTTAATGAATGGCTGGGACACCAAAAAATAATAAGAATAATTTGTAAATAGCAGATAATAAGGTTGTCGCAGGATGAATTATAGAAAATACCAAAAGTGTGAAAAACTCGAACATTTGGAAGATGCTTTTATTTGGTTTTAAATCTTTGTAAAAAAATTTTTTTTTAAAAGAATAAGAAAAAAACACGCCGTAATCAGCCTTAAAAACCGTAATTTTGTAGTCTAAATTTTTTTGATGATGAATGTAAAATTGATTTTTTTAACCCTTTTGGTTATGGCTGTGGCAGTTATGGGTATTGCCGTCAAAATCATTCTAAAAAAAGACGGACGTATTGAAGGCACTTGTGCCAGTTTAAACCCCGAAACCAATCCGGACAACAAGCCATGTTCATTTTGCGGACGCACCCGCGAAGAATATGAAGGAAATTGTGATCACGAGTTGCACCGGCGCATAGCCGAAGAAAAGAAAAAAGGTGATTTAACCAAGTTTTTCGAGATGTTGAATAAAGATAAATAAACCTGTTTCATGTTGTTCATTTTGATCCTTTTTAGTTTTTTCGTCTTATCTTTATTGTGTTATTATTTTTGTATTTTTTGGCGTTTAATCAAGTTTAAAATAAAAACCGAAGATTCTGTTAATCAACCTGTTTCAGTTATTATTTGTGCCAAAGACGAAGCAGAAAATCTACAAAAATTCTTACCTGAAATATACACGCAAAATCATCCGGATTTTGAAGTGGTATTAATCAATGATCGTTCTATAGACGAAACATTGGAGGTGATGAAAAGTTTTGAAGAACGCTATCCGCAAAAAACGGTTTTGGTTGATGTGCCTCGAAGCAATGACAACCGCTTAACCGGTAACAAAAAATATGCTTTAACCTTGGGCATTAAGGCGGCCAAAAACAATATTTTACTCTTTACCGATGCCGATTGCCGGCCGGCCGGTAAAAATTGGATCGCTCGGATGACAACACCTTTTTCTCAAGATAAACAAATTGTTTTAGGCTATGGTGCTTATCAAAAACAAAAAGGTTTTCTCAACAAACTCATTCGCTACGAAACCGTTCAAACCGCTTTGCAATATTTCTCTTACGCCCTCAAAGGAATGCCGTATATGGGTGTAGGTCGCAATTTGGCCTATACCAAAGAATTATTTATGCAAAACAACGGTTTTTACAATCATTTGGATGTAATGTCCGGTGATGACGATTTATTTGTCAATGAAACGGCTACTGCCGAAAATACAGCTATTTGCTTGCATCCGGAGGCTTTTACTTTCTCACAGCCCAAAACCGGTTTTAAAGATTATTTGCACCAAAAGAGAAGACATATTTCTACGGCTTCACATTACCGGTTTTCGCACCGGATTTTATTAGGTTTTTACTTTGTGGCATTATTGGGTTTTTGGCTGACAGCATGGGTGTTGCTACGCACCGATACTTATGTGCCGTTGGTTTTGGGAATGATTTTTGTGAGATTGGCGACGGCTTGGTATATCAATTATAAAACCAACCGAAAGTTACAAGAAAAAGACTTAAATCTTTGGTTTCCGGTGTTGGAAATCAGTCTGTTGTTGTTTCAATTACTTATATTTGTCATAAATTTGTTTAAAAAACCATCACGTTGGGCGAATTAAATCAAAAAATACAAGAAGCCATTGCCGGTGATCAATCGGCTTTTAAATATTTGTTAGACAAGTATTGGGACGATGTATACCGGTTTCAAAAATCGCGCATTAACAATCAAAATGACGCCGAAGATATCACTATTCAGACTTTTGCCAAAGCTTTTGACAATCTCAAGCAATTCAATCCGCAGTATAGCTTTAAAAATTGGCTCTTGATGATTTCCAAGCAAGTCTATATCGACTATCAACGCAAGAAAAAACACCATTTGGTGTCTATTGATAAAGAAAAAAACAAAGTTTTCCAGCTTCCCGATAAAGAAATGACGGCGGAAGACAAAATGATTTTGGAACAAAATTTTTTACAACTAAAAACCGCTATCAACCGTTTAAAACCGCATTATAAGGAAGTGATAGAGTTGCGCTATTTTCACGATTTGAGCTATAAAGAAATAGCCGAACGTATAGGAGAGCCTTTAAATAACGTAAAAATTAAACTTTTAAGAGCCCGCAAACTACTGGCCGAGTTGTTGCAAAAATCATAATTTTTTTTTTAATACTTGTTTCGCTATGCGAAAGTTTCCCTGGTTTATTTGCTCCGTAGGTTAATCCCTTCTTGTTATCCAAAAAAATCGTATTTTTACGCATCATAAATAAGCTTGATGCAAACACCTCAAACACCTTTGGCAGAAAGAGTTCGCCCTAAAGATTTGTCCGCTTATACCGGACAGGAACATTTATTGGGTAAAAAGGGAGTGTTGCGCAAGCAAATTGAGAATAATCTCTTGTCTTCCATTATTTTATGGGGACCGCCCGGAACAGGCAAAACTACATTGGCACAAATTATCGCGAAAGAAACCCAACGGCCTTTTTATAAGTTGAGTGCCATTAATTCCGGCGTAAAAGATATCCGCAATATTATTGAAAAAGCCAAAAATCAGTCCGGTTTGTTCGCCGGAAAAACTCCTGTTTTGTTTATCGATGAGATTCACCGTTTCAACAAGTCACAACAGGACAGCTTGCTTGAAGCTGTAGAAAAAGGTTGGGTAACGCTTATTGGAGCTACTACCGAAAATCCGAGTTTTGAAGTTAACAATGCTTTGCTGTCGCGTTGTCAGGTTTTTAATCTTAAATCTTTGTCTGATAATGATTTAAGGCAAATTATTCAACGGGCTTTAGAGACGGACAATTGGTTAAAAAATAAAAATATTGAAATAAAAGAGCACGATGCACTGATTCACTACGCCGATGGCGATGCCCGCAAACTGCTCAATCTGTTAGAGCAAACCGTTTTGCAAAATCAAGAAGAGCCGATTGTCATCACTGATGATATGGTGAAAGAAAGCGTAAAAAACAACGCTTTTTTATACGATAAGAAAGGGGAGATGCACTACGATATTATTTCGGCTTTTATCAAATCGGTGCGGGGAAGTGATCCCGATGCATCGGTATATTGGCTGGCGCGTATGATTGAAGGTGGTGAAGATCCGGTGTTTATAGCCCGCCGGTTGATTATTTTGGCCTCTGAAGATATCGGATTGGCCAACCCGAATGCTCTGCTGATTGCCAATGCCGCTTTTGATGCGGTGAACAAAATCGGTTTTCCCGAAGCGCGTATTACCTTGGCCGAAGCGACTATTTATCTGGCCAATTCGTCTAAAAGTAATTCGGCTTATAAAGCCATTAATGAAGCCCAGCAGTTGGTTCGAAAAACCGGTAATTTGCCGGTGCCGTTGAGTCTGCGCAATGCGCCTACTCAATTGATGAAAGACCAAGGTTACGGCAAGGGCTATAAATATGCGCATGATTATGAGAAAAATTTTGTGAAGATGGATTTTTTGCCGGAAGAAATCAAAAACCGGATTTTTTATCAACCCGGTGATAATCCGAAAGAAAATCAGTTTAAAAAAGAATTAATCCGTAAATGGAATAAAAAATATTAATCGTTTTACAGGAGCGATACAGAGGCCAGAGCTTGCTTTGGGAATCTGTCCCGAATCAGCTTCAGAAACGATTCAACAATTACACTCCCGAAGTTTCGGGATAACGATTAAACGATTACGATTAAACAATATAAAATGAAAATATTAGTAACAGGCGGAGCCGGATTTATAGGTTCTAATTTATGTGAAAGCTTATTGGCGGACGGACACCAAGTTCGTTGTTTGGACAATTTTGCCACCGGACATTTTCACAATATCGAACCGCTGATGAAAAATCCTGATTTTGAATTGCAAGTAGGAGATATTCGCGATTTGGCTACTTGTCAAAAAGCGGTGGACGGCATGGAATATGTCTTGCACCAAGCGGCTTTGGGCTCGGTGCCCAGAAGTATCAAAGATCCGATAACGACGAATGCCGTAAACGTCGATGGATTTCTCAATATGTTGGTAGCCAGTCGAGATGCCGGTATCAAGCGGTTTGTTTATGCCGCCAGTTCGTCCACTTACGGAGACAGCGAAAATTTACCTAAAGTGGAAGAAATAATCGGTAAACCGCTGTCGCCTTATGCCATTACCAAATATGTCAATGAACTATATGCCGATGTGTTTCACAAAACCTACGGTTTAGATACTATCGGATTGCGATATTTCAACGTTTTCGGACGCCGTCAAGATCCGAAAGGTGCGTATGCGGCAGTGATTCCCAAGTTTGTTATCCGGTTGATGAAACACGAAAGTCCGGTTATCAATGGCGATGGCACTTTTTCGCGCGATTTTACCTATATCGACAATGTTATACAAATGAACAAATTGGCTTTGACAACCGAAAACAAAGCGGCTTTAAACCAAGTTTATAATACGGCTTACGGCGACAGAACCGATTTGAATGAGTTAACGGCTTTGTTAAAAGAATATTTGAGTGAATTTGATCCGGCTATTGCCCATGTTGAAATCAAATACGGCCCCATTCGTCCCGGTGATATTCCGCATTCGTTGGCATCGGTGGATAAAGCTAAAAAATTGTTGGGCTATAATCCTGAATATGATATTAAAACGGGACTAAAAGAAGCTGTTAAATGGTATTGGGAAAATTTGGATATAAATGATTAACCGCTTCAGCGGAAAATTGATCATCAGTAAATTGCATGGATAAGTTTCGTCAAAAAATAAAAGAAAAGCTCCAAAAATGGCCGGTGCCCGGATTTTCGGGCATGTCCTTATACGAGCTTTTAAAACTCTATTGGGAAGGCATCATCAACGGATTTATAACGGTGCGGGCCGGAGCCATTGCTTACAGTTTTTTTATGGCCATTTTTCCTTTTTTGTTGTTTACTTTGTCGCTGATTCCTTTGGTACCGGTAGAGGGGTTTCAAAACGATTTTATCGCCTTTATCCACGACATAGTTCCGCCTAAAACTTTTGATGTTATCGATAATATTATTTATGATATCGCTACCAAACCCAAAAAAGGTTTGATGTCTTTTAGTATAGTTTTATCCGTGCTTTTTATGGCCAACGGTGTCAATGCCATTCTCACCGGTTTTGAAGAATCGGTTCATAAAATCACCGGTAAACGCAATATGTTTAAACAATATCTAATCGCTTTGAGTTTGTCACTTGTCTTGGTTATTATATTGTTTATCACGGTTTTAGCTGTCATTTATTTTGAGATTATTGTCGTTTATAATTTGAACAAGCACGGTATTATCGGCGACTATAATTTTTGGGTTGATGTGGGCAAATATTTATTTTATTTGGCCATGACCGTCACTTCGGTATCATTATTGTATTACTATGGAACGAAAGAGGGTAAAAAATTGAGATTTATATCGCCGGGGAGCATGATGACGACTTTTTTAGGGATTGTGATTTTTTATTTATTCCGGTTTTATATCGATCATTTTGCCCGTTATAATCAGCTTTACGGCTCTATCGGTGCCTTTTTGATTATTATGCTGATGATTTGGCTCAATTCATTGATTTTGTTATTGGGACACGAACTGAATATGGCTATTTTAAAATATAGGAACAAGCAGTTGAATCAGGAAAATTAAAATGTGTTTGGTAAGCAGAAAAATATGTCGTAATTTTAAGGCCGTATTGATTTTAGTAATAAAAGATTAAACATTTAAAATATAAATATTATGAGAAAATTAATTTTAACAGCAATCATTTTAATCAGTTATTTAGGTGTAAATGCACAAGGCGTAGTCGGAAAATGGAAAACCATTGACGACGAAACCGGAAAACCTAAATCAATTGTCGAAATCTATAAGGAAGGTGACAAGTATTACGGTAAATTAGTTCAACTTTTAACCGAAGAAAACAAAGACGGCGTTTGTAGAACTTGTCAGACAAAGTATAAAAATAAAAATATCATTGGTTTGGTTATATTAAAAGATTTGGAAAAAGATGGTGATGAGTATGAAGGTGGTAAAATTACCGATCCGAAAAATGCAAAAACATACAGTTGTTATATTAAATTGGTTGAACCCGATAAACTGAAAGTTCGCGGTTATATCGGATTTTCTTTATTAGGAAGAACTCAATATTGGTATAGAGTTAAAGAATAAATATTATTTCAATTAGAGTGAAATTTGCCCGGAAGTATATTTTTCTTCCGGGTTTATTTGTTTTAAAAAGCAGACTTCGTTTCAGGTGTGCCTTTTTTTTGTAATTTTGTAAAGATTATGTATTGTTCAATACAAACATGATTTTATAATTTACATCAAAACATAAAAGTTATTATTGGTATGAAAAAATACATCTTATATTTTATATTAATCATAGGACTGATAGTGGGAGGTATGTATGCTTTTGCTTATTATGTTCCTTACAGCGAAGGATGGCGTGCCGGAAAATTAATAAAATTCAGTCGCAAAGGTTTGATTATCAAAACTTGGGAAGGAGAGTTGAGTACCGGTGTAGGACAAGATCACCTTTGGGATTTTTCGGTAGAGGATAAAGAAAAATTAGTCGTTGAAAAAATGATTGATTATCAAGGTAAAGGGGTAAAAGTCAGATATATAGAGCGATTTTGGAAAATTCCTTGGCTGGGTGATACGAAATATTTTGCCAAAGAAATCGTTTTGGATAAAGACGCAGAAGATTTAGGCTATTAACTAAACTTTGTCTTTTAGGTAAAAGAGAAAGTTGAAAATGTATATAAGGAAGATGCGTATGCTGTCACTGCGAAGCCTGAGGTACGAAGGCTTGCTTGTCCCGAACTTGTTTTGGGATGGCAGTCTCATGAATTGAAAATGCCGGAAGTTTGAATTTTGAAGCCAGAAGTTGGGAGTTGGAAAGAAGAGGTAAAAGGAGAAAGTGCGGGGATGAAAGTTTGAACGCAGAGGATTTAAATTTTTTTATAGAAAATAGCCAACAGCTAACAGCCATTTTTCCGGATACTAGACGACAGTTGCAGTGATAAATCAGTGTAATCATTTTCATCTGTGTAAATCAGTGTCGAATATATAGAAGAATGAAAAATGAGGAATGAAGAATAAGAGCTTTTTTTAAGCCAACGGCTAACAGCCAACAGCTAACAGCTAACAGCTTTTTTTAATTCATTGATTTTTATTAATAAACCAAAATGTCCAAAAAACTTCAAATTTTATTTGTTTTTTTCTTCCTTGTGAACATAGAGCCTTCCGTGTCGCAATCTTATTCCAACGAATTTTTAAACATAGGTGTCGATGCACGAGCTTTATCCATGGGCAATTCCATAGTTGCCGTAGCCGGAGATGTAACTGCCGGCTATTGGAATCCGGCCGGACTGTCACAGGTAGAAAATCGACAAGTAGGATTGATGCATGCGGCTTATTTTGCCAATATTGCCCAATATGACTATATGGCTTATGCCCGCAATTACGACGACAAAACCGGTGTGTCCGTGTCGCTCATTCGTTTTGGGGTGGATAATATCATGAATACCACCCAGCTGATTGACGAACAAGGAAATATTGATTATGACAGAATTACCTATTTTTCGGCAGCTGATTATGCTTTGAGTTTTTCTGTCGGACGCAAAAATCTTTGGAAAGGTTTGAATGTGGGAGCTACCGCCAAAATTATTTACCGCCATATCGGCGATTTTGCTTCGGGTTACGGTTTTGGCTTTGATATAGGGGCACAATACCGGTTCAAACAATGGCAGTTGGGCTTAATGCTCCGTGATATTACCACTACTTACAATTATTGGAGCATTGATGAAGAAAAATATAACGAGATAGCCCAAGCGGTGCCCGGAGAAAATCAAGAAGCTCCCGATAATATCGAAATTACCTATCCTAAAATGCAATTGGGAGTGGCACGCAGTTTTCGTTTGAATGCACAGGTGGATTTATTGGCTGAAATGGATTTACACGCCCGGTTTTTTGAAATGAATACGCTTATCAGTTCCGATTTTATCAGCATTGACCCTTCCTTGGGATTGGAATTTACCTATGCCAAAATAGCTTTTTTACGTTTGGGTATCAATAATTTTAGAAACGAAACCTATTTTGATGAAGAAACTTTGGAGTTTCAACCCAATGCCGGTTTAGGATTTAAATATAAAGGCATATCTGTCGATTACGCCTTGACAAATATAGGTTCGGACGGATTTTATTCGCATGTATTCTCTTTGCATATCAATTTGGATAAGCTGATAAAACACGATAAAAAATAGATGATTTTAGTGTATATTTGTCCGGAAACATTTAAAAATATAAATCATGGCTTTTAACTTACGCAATAGAAACTTTTTAAAATTATTGGATTTTACTCCTCAAGAAATAAAATTTTTACTCGACATGTCGGCCGATTTGAAAAAGGCCAAATATGCCGGTACCGAACAACAGTTGCTCAAAGGCAAAAATATAGCATTGATATTTGAGAAAGCTTCCACCCGCACGCGTTGTGCTTTTGAAGTGGCGGCACATGATCAAGGAGCCAATGTTACTTATTTGGGACCTACGGGTTCGCATATCGGGACGCATGTATGACGGAATCGAATACCGCGGTTTCGGACAAGATATCGTCGAAGAATTGGGAAAATATGCCGGTGTTCCGGTTTGGAACGGACTGACCAATGAATATCATCCGACACAAATTTTAGCCGATTTCCTGACCATGCAAGAGCACAGCGATAAACCTTTACATCAAATTTCGTTTGCTTATTTGGGCGATGCCCGTAACAATTTGGGCAACTCGTTGATGATAGGTGCTGCCAAAATGGGAATGGATGTGCGTTTGGTGGCGCCCGCCGACTTGCAACCCGAAGAAGAACTCGTTGAAAAAGCCCGCGAAATTGCTACACAAACAGGAGCTAAAATCACTATTACCGATACGGTGAGTGAAGGTGTAAAAGGAGTGGATTTTGTCTATACCGACGTATGGGTTTCTATGGGCGAACCGGAAGAAGTGTGGAAAGATCGCATCGGAAAATTATTGCCTTATCAGGTAAATAAAGATTTAATGGACAAAACCGGAAATCCTAAAGTTAAATTTATGCATTGCTTACCGGCTTTTCACAATCGTGATACTCAAGTGGGCGAAGAGATTTATCAAAAATTCGGTATCAGTGCCATGGAAGTTACCGAAGAGGTTTTTGAAAGTCCGCAATCCATTGTTTTTGACGAAGCCGAAAATCGGTTGCATACCATTAAAGCTGTTATGGTAGCGACTTTGGGTAAATAATTTTGACAAATGTAATGAACTCATCCGGAAGTTTTGGAAGTTCTAAATACTTGTCACTTCTCACGATTTCGTCGGAGTGAGCTTGCGAGTCCCGAAGCTTCGGGAGTGTCGAGATGCTTGTCACATCGAGTGTTTAAGCGAGTTTACGAAGCTTAAAAGTATCGAGATGTAAGACAAGCGTATTTGGTTGACGTAATGTCGGCTTCTCGATACAATTTTATTCGTTCCTCATAAAATCACTCGAAGTGACATTGCTCGATACAATTTTATTCGTTCCTCATAAAATCACTCGAAGTGACATTGC
>Ga0256843_1001319_pt1 | contig 19735 bp, 19 predicted proteins | sample AlvinellametaG_FD_191572 | JGI IMG/M metagenome (GOLD analysis project Ga0256843, IMG submission 191572) | Pompeii worm associated microbial communities from hydrothermal vent at the East Pacific Rise, Pacific Ocean - Alvinella | ecosystem: Host-associated > Annelida > Integument > Unclassified ... | reverse complement strand
AAGAAGAGATTATCCAAACTCACAATGATGTAGATAGCTCTTCTATGATAGAAGATATAGAGATGAAAAGTTCATGTATCATGCCTGAAAGTTGTGAAGATAATGAAGCAAGTAAAGAAAAAGACCCTTCAACCATACTAGAAGAACCTATGGTCAAATCAGCCATAGAACTCCTAGCCCCAAAAAAGGTTAGGATCAAGAGGAATGTTTAAACCCTAAACGCATCAGTAACGATATAAGCTTGATTGTTTATAGTTTTGATGCGTTTAGCATCTATACATCTACCATCATCATCCAACTCAAAGACTATCATCTGAAATATCTGTTTGCATCTATCATCTATATCGTGATGGTTACTAATCCCTTGTAAAAATCTAGCAATAGGTATCTCTTTTTTCATACCTATGATACCATCTATACATCCACTAAGCCCTACATCTGTCACATAACAACATCCATTATGTAGTTGCAAATCATCTGTAGCTATATGAGTATGAGTACCCAAGATAGCTGACACTTCCTTGCCTACTATATGCAACAGTGCATTTTTCTCAGCACTAGCTTCTGCGTGCATATCTATGATGATGTGTTTGTAGCCTTGCTCTTTAAGTAAAGATAAACTATCAACTATCATCGTAAAAGGGTTATCCACAAGTGGCATAGTGTAGTGTCCCATTAGATTGATGATAGCTACTTTTGTGTCGTTCACATTAGTAGTATATATGCCTTTACCTGGAGTAGCTTGGGGGTAGTTTAGTGGTCTGATAAGTGGGTATCTATCAAACATACCTACTATCTCTTTTTTATCAAAAGAGTGATTGCCTCCACTCATCATATCTATACCGTAGTTGAGTAACTCTTTGCAGTTTTTCTCAGTCAATCCAAACCCATGAGATGCATTTTCATAGTTTGCTATGACAAAGTCCAGCCCATACTCTTGTTTGATGGCTTTTAAATGTTTCTTAACACCCAATCTACCAGGTTTACCTACTATATCACCTATAAAACCTATCTTCAAAAAATTTCCTTAAAATATTTGAGATATTATAACATAGTAGCTCTATCTTTTGCTTTTTGTATTACCTCTTCATCATTTGCCATATCGAGCCATCTAAACTTTTGACCACTTTGTATAGTGCCATCTAGTATATCTCCACTATCTCTATACTCCAAATCAAGCCTAGCTATATCAAAACCATTTGTAGTCGTACAAAACTTTTGTAATCTTTGGTTTTTAGTATCATTGACATACAGATAACACCAACTTTTCAAGCCATTTCTTCCTACTCTTCCTCTAAGCTGATGGAGTGTAGCAAGTCCTAGCCTATCTGCTCCTACTATGACGATAAGGGTTAATCGTGGCAGGGAGATACCCACCTCTACTACAGTAGTAGCCAAAAGTATCTTACCTTTTTCTCTAAACTCCAAAAGTACGGCTTCTTTGTCTTTATCTTTACCATGAGTAGCATATACTCCATCAAACCTACTATCCCAAAACTCAAAGCTCTCTTGAAGTGATTTGTATGGTATCTGCTGGCTTGGTTCAACTAGTGGATATATGATAAGTACTTGATGGTTCTCTTCTATCTCGGACTGGATATGAGTAAGCAAAGGGGCAAAGTCACTTTTGGATATGACTTTGGTTGTGACATCCTTCTCAAATGGTGTAGTAGTTATCAAACTCACATCCACCATCGCACTATCCATCATGGCTTGAGTTCGTGGTATAGGAGTAGCAGAAAACTGTATATAGTGAGGTCTTTTATCTTCACAAGATACCATAGCTTCAAGCATAGCTCTTTGTTGTGTACCAAAACGGTGCTGTTCATCTACCATCACTAGTGAGGCTTGGGGCATATCATCTTTGTAAAGTATCGCGTGAGTACCTATGATAAAATCAGCACTTCTATAATCCCCCTTGCTAGAAGATTGACTCACAAGTGCTACACGGATATATGAAGGTAAATGCTTGATAGCCTCATCATATAACTGCAAAGCTAAGATACTAGTAGGTGCCATAAGTATCGCTCTTTTTGGATATGCCATCACTACAGAAGCTAAGATAACCATCGTCTTACCACTTCCAACATCCCCTACTACTATCCTTTTGGTAGCTTTTTTTGGATTTTGTAAATCTTTTTGTATATCTACTATCGCTTGGTTTTGCTCATCTGTAAGTTTAAAAGGCAAAGATGCTATAAACTCATTCAAAGAACCATCAAGTATATCAATGGGTTCTCTATCTACTCTTTTATTTTTGAGTTTTTTGATATGATTATATGCTTCAATAAATTTCAATACACTCAAAATTTCATCTTTATACACACCATCATGCTTATATATATCTTCTAAAGTAGCAGGAAAGTGCAACTTCAGCAATGAAGCCACTTCAAAACTATCTAACCCTTCATTATATAAGTTTGCTTCTGTGATATATGTTTGGATAAGTTTTTTAAACTCGCTCTCTTTTATAGCTGTTTTATACTTAGGGATGATAGAGCCTACCTCTTTGATAGCACGGGGTTGTGAGATCTGAAGATACCCTTTATATATCTCTACTTTACCTTGTATATAGTGTCTTGAACCAACTGTAAACTTCTGATAGTGATAAGCTGTAGCTTTAAAAAATGTAGCATATATCCTTCTAGCTGTAGATATATGCTCAAAAGTTACACGAAATTTGCCATGAAAAGTAGAAGAGTCTATAACTCTAACTTCGACAGTTTGAACCTTACCTACTTCCAAACTATCACTCAACCGACAGTCATTATAAGAAGTAGGAACTATCAAAGCCAAATCCAACAAAGTATAAATCTTTAGTTTGGAAAACAACTCTTTAGACTCAGGCAAATCCATCTCCTATACTTTATAAATATAAAAGCATTATACCCAAATCTATGATAAGATGTAAAAAATATGACAAAATGACATACTTTTTAGCCAAAAGCATAAAACCTTTTGGAACAGAGACTGAAGTCTCTGTAGGTGCGACTAAAGTCGCAAAACCTCAAACCTCAAAACTCATCCCTCAATCCTCAATTCTAAAATCTACTCGCTACCCTCTACCTTCTTTTTTTCACTTGTCACAATAGAAAACGATATATCTCTTAACTCTTTATGGGATTTGATAAACTCATTTACTTCATCTAATGTAGCATTTTCTATATCTTGAAGCTGTTTTTTACTATATCCTAAACCTCTGTTATAATAAACTTCATTGAAAGCTCTATGAAGTCTTTGAGAGAGACTCTCAACTCTAAGTGGTTCACTGCCTACTAAGAAATCTTTGGCTGATTTTAGCTCCTTGGCTGTGATACCTTTAGCTACAAAATCATCTACAACTTTTTGAACTATAGCTTTAGCCTCTTCTTGAGTAGCTATCTTGGTTTGAAGATATCCACTAAGATATGATGCTTCTTTGGTTTCTCTAAGCATACAGTAAGCTCCATAACTAAGCCCTCTTTTGACTCTAATCTCTTCCATCAGCCTACTTCCAAAACCACTTCCACCTAGTACAAACTCTGCTATTTTGGCTTTGTACTGGTCTTTAGCTTCATAGCTATAGTCAAATGGTGCTCCAAAGTATATATAGGCTTGGTCTGTATCTTTTGAGATATATCTAGTTACTTTTTTATCTGAAACTTTTATATGTGGCAACTCTTGATTTGGTACTTTAGGCAATAGTGGTAAAAGTTTGTTGATATCTTCTTGTATCTTATCTTTGGATATATCTCCACCTACTACTACTATGAGATTATTATATCCCAAATGTTTAGAGATAAACTTCTTGATATCATCCAACTTTATAGACTTTATACTCTTTGGTGTACCATCATAAGGTCTAGCAAGTGCTGACCCATCAAAAAGTATCTCTCTTAGATTGAGTGAAGCTATATAGTCATAGTCACTACTTTTTTGTGCTAGATATCCAAGCTGTTGTCTTTGTATCTGCTCTAATGTATCTTTGGTATAGTTTGGCTCTTTTAATAACTCTTGAAGTAATCCAAAAGCTTTATCAAACTGATCTTTTAGTGCTGATATCTCTATGACAAATGTTTCTCTACCTACATGTGCATTTAACTCTATAGCACTACTTTCTAGCTTTTTTGCAAATCCTGTTGCACCATCACTAAGAGTTCCTTCATTTAGTAACTTTGAACTAAGTAGTGCCAAACCATCTTTTGTATTTGCTAAGTGTCCTGCATTGGTAAAAACAAGTTGCATAGAGACTATAGGGATAAACTCGCTTTTTTCATAGATAATATCTACATTTGTATCTTTATATGGTAGTTTAAAAAGCATTGAAGCCATTAATATTCCTTGTATTAGTAGTGATAAAAATATAATTCTCATTTAAAATCTCTCAAGTATCTCATAAGCTGTATTTCTTTTTGCTGGGTTTTCGCCTACATCACGGATAAGCTCTATCATCTCACTTTGATTCATCTCGTTTTTTGCTCCAGCTGCTGAGACGACATTTTCTTCCATCATAGTACTTCCCAAGTCATTGGCTCCAAAAAGCAGTGCCATCTGCCCTATATAGCTTCCTTGAGTTACCCATGAACTTTGGATATTTTTGAAGTTATCTAGGAACAATCTTGCAACTGCTAGGTACCTTAAGTACTGATTTGAAGTGGTTTTAGTGATAGTTGGCAGCTCTCTTTTTAGCTGAGTGTTGTCACTTTGATAACTCCACATGATAAATGCTCTAAATCCACCTGTTTCATCTTGGAGTTGTCGTATCAAATCCCAATGTTCCACTATCTCACGAGTAGTTTCAACCGTCCCATACATCATAGTAGCAGTTGATTTGATACCTAGCTTGTGTGCTTCTTTATGCACCTCCAACCAAGTATCTTTATCTAGTTTTTTTGGTGCTATGATGTCTCTGACTCTATCGCTTAGTATCTCAGCTCCAGCACCAGGGATAGAACTAAGCCCTTTGGCTTGGAGTCTTTGAAGTACCTCTTTTATAGATATATTAGATCTTTTAGCTATATAGTCTATCTCGATAGCAGAAAATCCGTGTATAGTTACTTGTGGGTACTTTTGGTGTATATGCTCAACCAAATCCTCATACCAATCTATCTCAAGCTTTGGATGAACTCCACCTTGAAAGAGTATTTGAGTACCACCGATAGCTACAAGCTCATCTATCTTCTTATCTATCTCATCAAAGCTTAGTATATAAGCATCCTCTTTTTTCTCATGAGTATAAAAGGCACAAAACTTGCAATCCACCCAGCATATATTGGTATAGTTGATGTTTCTATCTACTACAAATGTAGTAACTTTTTTGGGATGAAGCTCTCTCTTTCTCTTCAGTGCCATTTGACCAAGAGTTTTCAAATCCCCATTTTCTATGAGCTCTACTGCTTCGTCTATGCTCATCCTCTTAGAGGGTAGAGGGTAGAGGGTAGAGGGTAGATTTTTTGATGTTGTATTCATACTATGATATATCCTTTTACTCAAATTAAATTTAAACTCTATTAGATAAAAATCAAGTAAGAAGGTTTAGGCAAAAAGTAGCAGTAGATAAAATATCTACCTTCTACCTTCTACCTTCTACCCTCTATTTATCCAAAGCATCCAATACGCCGTTGATAAATTTTGGTGATTTGTCATCTGCTAACTCTTTGGCTAACTCTACTGCTTCGTTGATGATGATAGCTTTGTCTGTCTTGGCTACTAGTATCTCGTATGCTCCAAGTCTTAAGATGGCTTTTTCTACTTTACCTATAGAGTCATAATCCCACTCTGTTAAGTGTTTTTGTATCTCTTCATCTAGCATATCCAGGTTTTCTATAGTGCCATTGAAAAGCGAATATGAAAACTCTCTTTGTTTATTTCTTATCTTATCTTCTTCCAATATCTCATCACTAAATTTAGCTATATTTTCATTACCCAAATCGTATGCATATAACAGTCCTATGACTGCTTTTCTAGCTTGGTGTCTTGTTGCCATTGTTTTCCTTTATAGATTTTCATATAGATTGATAAGCTCGATAAGTCCTACCATAGCTTCAGCACCTTTGTTTCCTGCTTTTGTACCAGCTCTTTCAATCGCTTGTTCGATACTATCTACTGTAAGTACCCCAAAAGTCACAGGTTTTGCATGTTTTAGTGCCATATTTGCCACACCTTTTGTAGCTTCAGCCGATACATAATCAAAATGTGGAGTAGCACCACGGATAACAGCTCCTAGACAACATACAGCATCATACTTACCACTTGATAGTGCTTTATCCAGAGCAAATGGTATCTCAAATGCTCCAGGGACTAAGATAAGGTCTAAATCCTTCTCATCTCCACCATGTCTTACATAAGCATCTTTTGCACCTTCTACGAGTCTATCTGTGATAAAATGGTTAAATCTAGCATTGATGATAGCTACTTTTTTACTCTTATCTACGCTTAGGTTTCCTTCTACTATATTCATATCTTTTCCTTTCTTGGTTTTTTAATCGGTGTTGTGGGGACACAACACCCTACATTTATATCTATTTGCCTTATTTTTTCATATCCATTATTGTGAAGTTACAATATTATTCTACTATACTTCTGATGGCATCTATCTGCTCTATGAGTTTATCAAGTTTCTTAAGCTCTATCATATTTGGTCCATCACTTAGTGCTATGCTTGGGTCAAAGTGTGTTTCAAAGAAAAATCCATCCACACCAACACTAGCAGCTGCACGGCTTAGGTATGGTACAAAAGCACTATCTCCACCACTGCTACTTCCACCACTAGCTGGCATCTGAACTGAGTGTGTAGCATCAAATATCACTGGTGCAAACTCTCTCATAGTTACAAGACCTCTCATATCTACTACCAAGTTACCATAACCAAAACTACTACCTCTTTCTGTCAGCCATACATTGTACTTAGAAGCATTTTCATAACTCACATCACCATCAAAACCACGAGTTTTAAGTACTTTGGCTACTGAGTGCTTCATCGCTTGTGGAGCTAAAAACTGCCCTTTTTTGATGTTAACTACAGCATCAGTATTTGCCGCAGCTACAAGCAAATCTGTTTGGCGACATAAAAAAGCTGGTATTTGAAGTACATCAGCCACTTTAGCTACTACACTAGCTTGGTTTGGCTCATGTATATCTGTAAGGATTTTATATCCAAACTGCTCTTTGACTTCAGCTAACATCTTAAGCCCTTCTTCAAGTCCTGGACCTCTAAAACTATCTAGGCTTGTTCTATTTGCCTTATCAAAACTAGCTTTAAAATAAAACTCTTTTGTACAATCTTCATCATACTTTTTTAGTGATTCTGCTATCTTCATCACATTGTCACGACTCTCTAAAACACAAGGTCCTGCTATAAGTATCATCTTTTCTCCTTGACTAGGGCAACTATAAGCCCAGATACAATAACCAAGATTATACCCAAAATTGTCCAAAAATCAGGTATAGCATCTCCTAAAAGTACACCTATGATAGTAGCAAACACTATATTGGAGTAACTGATAGTCCCTACTATACCTGCTTTTGTGTACTCATATGCTTTTGTCATAAGGATTTGTGATATTGTAGCAAACACACCAACAGCTACTACATAAAGCCACACAATACCCTTAGGCATCACAAAAGAAGCAAACATCCAATCAAGCTCTTTTGGTACATCTATATGTGGTGCTAAAAGCATCAAAATCATAGGTGCTATACTCCCTACTCCCATAAAACTCATCACAATAGCTCTAGTATCATAATACTTCCTAAGTTCACGGATAGATGTATAAGCTAGTGCCGCACCCATACCAGAAAAAATCCCCAACATATCATACTTATCAAAACTAAAACCATCTGGTTTAGCCACAAGCACGATACCAACAAACCCTAAGATGATAGCAACTATAGCTGAAGGATGTAGCTTCTCTTTAAGAAATAACCAAGCAAACAAAGCTACAAAAAGTGGTGAAGTTTTATTGTAAGTGACAGCTTCACCAAGTGGGATATATGCCATGATATAAAAGTATGCCAAAAGGGCTATAAACCCCATAGAACCACGAAAAAGTAATAAAAGTGGCTTTCCACCTATCTGTTTGAGTGGGCTTTTGTATATGCTTATACCTACAAGCAACACTCCAAAGATATTACGGAAAAATGTCACCTCCACGGGTGGTAGTATCTGGCTTACAACTTTGGCAAACCCACCCATAAAAGCAAAACTAAGTGATGCTAGAAGCATAAAAAGCACACCTCTATCCATATTTTGAATTTTCTCTCTCATAATCCTACTTCAAATTTTTGTGGAAGTTTAGCATATGTTAGCATAGAGCCAAGAGCGTAGAGCTGGAAGCTATTTTGTAGGTCGGGGTAAGGATACCCCGACCTACATAAAATTCTCAATTCAAAAAATCTACCCTCTACCTTCTACTCTCTACCCTCTTCAATACTGCATCCCCATACATCACCAAGTCTTTGATAACTGCTCTTTTGATATATCCATCCTTTGAAGCACTAAGCAGTATATCTCCACTTTTGTTTTTGAAACTCTTTTGTACTATATGGGCTTTGGCATACCAACTAGCACTTTTGCCTAAATCATCTTCATAATCATCTCTATCTTTAGAAGTAGCTACACTTATGGTGACTTTGCCTTTTTGTCTCTCCAACCCTGCTACATTTAGTGTAAAACTATGCTGGTTTTTATGTGCTTTGATATGTTTGTCCATATTGAAATATAAAGTTAGCAAATCATCTTTGGCATAAAATTTGATATTTGTTTTTTTATTGTATGTTAATTTTCCATGTTTCCATTTTCTTTTGATGCGTATAAGTTTATGTTTTTTGTGGTCAAAGAAGTACTCTTTGAGTGATTTTTTACTCTTTTTGATACTGCTCATTGAGTAGTAAGTAGGCACAAAAAAACCATCTTTTATAAAACCTTTTGAGATATAGTGTTCTTTTTGATTGCCTAGTAGCATTTTGGCTATACCATATAGTTTGACTGTTGTATCTATCCTATATTTTCCATCTTTTGTAACTATCTTGTTATGTATCAATCCAACTTCACCCAATATCCCAAATGTTGCTTCATAATCTATGGTTAAACTCTTAGCAAATAGTGTGTTTGTCATAAACAAAAATAAAATCACATATAAAAAACTTTTTTTCATACTTTTAAACTCCTTATTGAGTATTATTTTACTATAATATCGCAAAAAATAGTAAAGGAATTGTGTCATTATGCCAAATACACAACAAGCAGACCAAAATCTAACCCATATAGTCAATGTCATAGACAATGTTGACTTGGGCTTAGCAAGTAAGATTCAAGAAATCTTAAACCCTATATATACTTCAAAATATGGAGAGTTTTTTCAGCATACTATATTTGGAATACCACTTGCAAACTTGATATTTGCACTATTGGTATTTATATTTATCATGGTACTTCGTCAAGTTTTTACACATATCGTTGTAGCTTTTTTACAAAATTTTGCTAAACGCTCAAAAACATACTATGATGATAGAGTCATATCAGCACTCAAATCCCCTATAAGATTTAGTTTTGTTATCATAGCTTTACATATGTTTTTCTTACTTATCTTCAAAGAGACACCATTTATAAAAAATGTTTTAAACTCTATGATGCTATATACTCTATTTTGGGCGATACTATCCATAGCTGAAGCACTAAAAGAGATCATATACAAAGCAACAGCTAAATTCAATGATGACTTATCCAAAGAGATGGGAAGCTTTATCCTTGCACTTATCAAGATAGTCATCAGTGGTATAGGACTAGCTGCGATACTGCAAGTTTGGGGTGTAAATGTAACAGCACTTATAGCTTCACTTGGTCTTGGTGGTTTGGCATTTGCCTTAGCTGCTAAAGATACAGCTAGTAACCTTTTTGGTTCATTGGCACTACTACTTGATAGATCTATCCGTATAGGAGAGTGGGTTAAAGTTGGTGGAGTTGAAGGTGTAGTTGAAGATGTAGGTATGAGAACAACTAAGATCCGTTCATTTGGCAAGTCACTCATAACTGTACCTAACTCCATAGTAGCAAATTCACCGATAGAGAACTTCTCTCGTCGTGGTATTAGAAGAATCAAAATGCATATAGGATTAACATACTCTACATCACACACACAAATAGTAGAGATAAAAAACCGTATAGAACAGATGCTAAAAGAGCATGAAGGTATAAGCCAAAAAGACTCTTTGATGGTTTACTTTGACTCATTTGGAGATAGTTCACTAAATATCTTCATCTATACATTTACCAACACAGCAAACTGGGCACACTACTTAGAGATAAGAGAAGATATACATATCAAGATTATGAAAATAGTCCAAGAGTGTGGAAGCGACTTTGCATTCCCATCTCAAAGTATATATGTAGAGTCGATACCTGAGAAATAAGGGTTGAGGATCAAGTGCTGAGGGATAAGTTTTGAGGATTGAGTAGTTTTTGGTTTCATTTCGCTCTTAGCTCTCAGTTCTTTGTGTTTTTGGCTTTACACTTCAAGCTCTAAGCTATATTTTAGCTCTATGCTAATCTATGCTATAATATCACCAATTTATAAAGAAAGAAACAACAATGAGCAATGAACTAAAAAAAGTAGCCATACTAGGTCGTCCGAATGTAGGTAAATCATCTTTGTTTAACCGTTTGGCAAGACAAAGAGATGCTATCACTTCAGATATGAGTGGTACGACAAGAGATGTCAAGAAAAGAGTAGTTACTATATCCCAAAACAGAGATTTTGAAGTACTTGATACTGGTGGTATTGACTATAGTAGTGAGCTTTTTAGTAAAGTAGCAGAGTTTTCACTCCGTGCTGCCAAAGAGGCTGATATCATTATCTATATGGTTGATGGCAAGAAACTACCAGAAGAAGAGGATAAAGAGCTTTTTTATCAACTACAAGAGCTTAACAAACCTTTAGCACTAGTAGTAAATAAGATAGACAATGATAAAGAAGAAGAAAAGTACTGGAACTTCTTTGAGTTTGGAGCTGAGGCTACTTTTCCTATGTCTGTAAGTCACAACAGATACTTCAACGACTTTTATAAATGGCTTGAAGAACATATCCCACCAAGAATTGAGAGTGAACCACTAGAACTTGAAGCCAGTGATGAAGCTGATCCTTTTGGAGAGTTTATAAGTGATATAAATGATACTGTAGAAGATGAAGATGACCGTGAGATCAGAGTAGCTATCATAGGTAGAGTAAACACAGGTAAAAGTTCACTTCTAAATGCCCTACTTCAAGAAGAGCGAAGTGTAGTATCAGATGTAGCTGGAACTACTATAGATCCTATAGATGAAAGTATAGAGTACAAAGACTACAAGATAACATTTGTCGATACAGCAGGGATTAGAAGACGAGGTAAGATAGTAGGTATAGAGAAGTACGCACTTGGGCGTACTGAAGCTATGCTAGAAAAAGCAGATATTGCACTACTGATGATAGATGCAACTACTGGTGTGATGGAGTTAGATGAGAGGATAGCTGGACTTATAGAGAAGTTTAGACTAGGTGCTTTGATAGTTATCAACAAGTGGGATATCAGAGGTGAAAAAAGTTATGAAGAGGCAGTAGAAGATATAAGAGATGAGTTGAAGTTTTTACACTATGCACCACTTATAACTATCAGTGCAAAAACCGGGATGAGAGTACACAAGATACTAGACCAGATAGTAGATATATATGGCAGATACAAACAACGCATCCCTACTTCACAACTAAATGACACTATCCGTGAAGCGATCTCAAGACACCATGTACCATCACATCACGGTGCAGTGGTTAAGATCAAGTTTGCTACACAGTACCAAACCAAACCACCAAAAATCGCACTCATAGTCAATCGTCCAAACTTCTTGCACTTTAGTTATATAAGATACCTATCTAACTATATCAGAAGCAAATTTGACTTTGAGGGTGTACCACTAGATATCGTCGCTAGAAAAAGAGGCGAAAGATTTGAAGAAGATGAAGATTTAGATTAGGAGTAAATATATATGAGAGTATTAACAGGGATACAAGCATCAGGCAAACTACACATAGGTAACTACTTTGGGGCTATGAAACCTATGGTGGAGTTACAAGAAGATAATGAACTTTTTACATTTATAGCCAACTATCACTCACTTACATCATCAAGTGATGCAAAAACACTAAAAGATTATACACTTGATGCTGCTATAGACTATCTAAGCATTGGGATAGATCCAAACAAAACTACATTTTGGGTACAAAGCCATGTACCACAAGTACTTGAACTCTACTGGATACTATCAAAGTTCACACCTATGGGACTACTTGAGAGAGCGCATAGCTATAAAGACAAAGTAGCCAAAGGCATACCAGCTTCACATGCACTCTTTAGCTATCCTGTTTTGATGGCTGCTGATATATTGCTTTTTGATATAGATAAAGTTCCTGTAGGAAAAGACCAAGTTCAACACCTTGAAATCACTCGTGATATAGCTACTAAGTTCAACAATGAGTATGGAGAGATATTTAAGCTTCCTAATGCTGTAGTCAATGAAGATGTAGCTACAATCCCAGGGATTGATGGACAAAAGATGAGTAAAAGCTATGGCAATGCTATAGATTTGTTTATGGATGAGAAACCTTTACAAAAAAGATGCAACAAGATAGTAACAAGTTCAACTCCACTAGGAGAACCACTAGAGTGGGAAGATTGTAATGTATTTGCTTTGGCATCTTTATTTTTGGATGAAAATGGCAAAGAGGAGTTAAAAGCTAGATACAAAAGTGGTAAAGAGGGCTATGGACACTTCAAAAAGTATCTCAAAGAACTCATCTGGCAAGAGCTTCAAGAAGCTAGAGAAAAAAGAGAGTACTATCTAAACCACCTAGATGAGGTACAAGATATACTAGATATGGGAGCTAAGAAGGCTTCTACTATAGCCGATAATAAAATGCAACAAGTCAGAGATGCTGTAGGGCTTATATAGTCCTAGCATACTCTTTCATCTCATAATCAACTCCACTTAACACAACATCTATCATATCTTTTTGTATATCACCTGTTGGGATGATATATAGTTGGTTGTTTGTTGATGGATTTTGTGGATTTATATGGAGTAACTCTTTGACTCTACAAGCTATAGCATCAGCTGAATGTATAAGTGTAGGGTTATTTGTCATAATCTCTAAAATCTTTTTACTTACAAGTGGATAGTGAGTACACCCTAGCACTATAGCATCTACATCAGCTTCTTTCATAGGCTCTAACCACTCTTGAAGCATTTGTTTTGTTTTTGAACTATCTATCTGACCTGACTCTATCTGCTCTACCAAACCTACACAAGCCTTTTGGATAATCTCAACTCCATACTCATCTTGAAGTTTTGAAGCTAAAGCTTGATATTTATCTCCTTGAAGTGTAGCTTGAGTTGCCATCACTCCTATAGTTTTGGTTCTACTCATCTTACAAGCTGGTTTGATGGCTGGTTCTGTACCTATGATAGTAAGAGTGGGAAACTTCTCTCTAAGAGTTTTGATAGAGGCTATAGTAGCCGTATTACAAGCAACTACTAATGCATCTATATTATAAGTATCTATAAGGTATTGAGTTATTTGTAAAGAGTAGTTGATAATCTCTTGAGTAGTTTTAGAGCCATAAGGTGCATGAGTAGTATCAGCTACATAGTAGATAGTAGTATCACTCAAAGACTCTAGCAAAGCTTTAACGATAGTCAAGCCACCAAGACCAGAGTCAAAAACACCAAGATGATATTTAAGTGATGAGGATTGAGGGTTGAGGGTTGAGGATGTTGGTTTTGCACTATTCTTCATTCTCAACTCTCCATTCTACATTCAAAAAGCATAGCTTTTTGCTACGCTCCTTCATTCATCATAGATAAAAACTCTTCATTGTTTTTTGTTTTAAGCATTTTAGAGTACAAGAATTTAAGTCCTTCAACCTCTTCCATATTTTGCATAGCATTTCTAAGCGCCCAAACTTTTTGTAGAGTTTCTGGTGATACCATAAGCTCTTCTTTTCTTGTACCTGATTTGGTTACATCGATAGCTGGGTATATTCTTCTTTCTGCTACATGACGGCTAAGAACTACTTCTGAGTTACCTGTACCTTTAAACTCTTCAAAGATAACCTCATCCATACGACTACCTGTTTCGATAAGTGCTGTAGCTATGATAGTAAGGCTTCCACCCTCTTCTATGTTACGAGCTGCACCGAAAAATCTCTTTGGTTTATGAAGTGCATTGGCATCAACACCACCGGAGAGTACTTTACCTGAACTTGGAGTTACTGTGTTGTAAGCTCTAGCCAAACGAGTGATAGAATCAAGAAGTATCACTACATCTTTACCCATCTCTACTCTTCTTTTAGCTTTTTCTATCACCATCTCAGCTGTTCTAACATGGTTTTGTGCTGGTAAGTCAAATGTAGAAGCATATACTTCACCCTTGACTGAGCGTTGCATATCTGTAACCTCTTCTGGTCTTTCATCAACAAGTAGAACCATCAATGAAGCATCTGGATTGTTGTGAGTGATACCGTGTGCTAACTCTTTTAAAAGCTCTGTTTTACCTGTACGAGGAGGTGCAACTATCAAAGCTCTTTGCCCTTTTCCTATAGGAGCAAACAGATCCAAAACACGACCTGTCATTTTCATCGGATCATACTCCATCTTTAACTGCTCTAGTGCATATAGTGGAGTTAGGTTATCAAAAAGTGGTCTTTGTTTTGACTTTTCTGGTGGAAGGTAGTTGATAGCCTCTATCTTAAGAAGTGCATAGTACTTCTCTTGGTCTTTTGGAGGTCTTACTTGACCTGTAACTATATCACCATTTCTAAGTGCAAATCTCTTTATCTGTGTAGAACTTACATATGTATCATTGCTAGAGTTTGCGAAGTTACCATCTATGGAGCGTAAAAATCCATATCCATCATTCATAATCTCTAAGATACCAGTATACAAGATAAACCCACCTTGGCTTACTTGTGACTTTAGTATCTCAAATATCAAATCGCGTCTTTGAAACTCATTTGGATTTTCAACTCCAACCTCTTTAGCTATGTTTACTAACTCATCTATGGGTTTTTGTTGTAAGTCTTCTATCTTATACCCTTGTACAGGTATGTGTGTTCTGTTTTTTCTATTGGTACCGTTTGAGTTACCATTAGAAGATTTTTTGTTATCGCTCATATTTCCTCTTATTAGGTATGAATTGTCATTGTAGATTAACGGTTGTTATGCCGTTGTAGTAAGTCGTATTATATTCCTTTTTAGATTAAATGTCAAATCAAATCAGTGCAAAGTATAAAGCCAAAGGATACAAAAACACTCCCATATAACTTATAACTGTAGGTATAGGCATATCTAGTACTGATTGAAGCTCCATAGGTATATCAAAAGTTTTATAAACCCTTTTTATCATATCTAGTTTATAAAACATATCAAAAATCTTAAATGAAAGTATAAAAATCATCCCCATATTTAATCTATCTGTTAATACAACAACAAAAAGCATAAAATAAAATGATGGATGTACCAAAAAAAAGAAAAATACAGACTTTTCATAATAACTATAAAGTCTATCAAGCATACCTTTTAGAGTAGAAGCTTGTTGCAAATAAACCTCTAGTAACTCAAACAATACAGAAGCACCAACCAATAATATAACATAATCCATGGGCAAAATTATATCTAACTTTTATTACAGATACGATATTATTAGCCAAACTATAATCAACGAAGGTAAAATAGTGCCAAAAGTAGCTTGTACTCACTGTAATTTAGAATTTGACAAATCTGTAATGATAACAGAAAAAGACCCTAATGATGAAGAGTTATATTTTTGCTGTAAAGGGTGTCAAGGTGTTTATCACCTACTTCAAAGTGAAGGTTTAGATAGTTTTTATGATAAGTTAGGCGATACAACTTTACAACCTGCTGTTGATTATCATGATGATTTACACAAGTTTGATTTAGAAGGATTTTATAACAAATATGTCAAAACTTCTAAAGATGGATTTTGTGAGATAAACCTCATCATTGAGGGTATCCACTGTAGTGCTTGTGTATGGCTCAATGAAAAAGTACTTCACAAAACTGACGGTATCATAGAAGCTTCTATCAACTACTCTAACAACAAAGCAAAAGTGGTATGGGACGATGATGTTATAACTCTATCTCGTATCATACAAACTATCCGTTCTATTGGTTACAATGCCTATCCATATGATGCATCTTTGCAAGAAGAGAGAGCCAACAAAACCAAAAAAGAGTACTACTCTCGTATCTTGATGGGTGTTTTTGGTACTATGAATATCATGTGGATAGCCATAGCCCAATATGCTGGATACTTTACAGGGATGGAGAGAAGATTTAAAGATATACTAAATGTTGCTGAGTTTATACTAGCAACCCCTGTACTGTTTTACTCTGGATGGATATTTTTCCGTGGGGCGTATTATGGCTTTAAAAACAGACTTATCAACATGGATACACTTGTATCTGCTGGTGCTTTGAGTGCTTATCTATACTCTATATATGCTATGGTTACTCAAACTGGTGAAGTCTATTTTGACTCTGTTGTGATGATCATCACCTTTGTATTGGTAGGAAAATACCTTGAAGTTCTTAGCAAAAAACATGCTGTTGATACACTAGATAGTATCATAGGTTCTATGCCAACAGAAGTAACCATAGTACAAAATAATGAAAAATCTCTCATAAGTGTAGAAAATGTCCAAGTAGGTGACATCATAGAATTGAAACCAGGAGAAAAAGTCGTCATAGATGGTAAAGTAGTATCAGGTGAAGGTAGTTTTGATGAGAGTTCACTCAGTGGTGAGAGTATCCCTGTGTATAAAAAAGTTGGTGATGATATAAAAAGTGGTTCTATCTGCTTAGACTCTGTTATCAGATATGAAGCAACTCATAGTGCCAATGACTCTTTGCTTAGCTCCATAGTTAGTTTACTAGAAGATGCTATAACGAAAAAACCATCTATAGAAAAACTAGCAGACAAAGTATCTGGGTATTTTTCTTTTGTGATTTTTTCACTAGCTATACTCACATTTATAGGATGGTACATATATAGTGGAGAGTTTGAACACTCACTTATAGTTGCTATATCTGTGATAGTTATAGCTTGTCCATGTGCTTTAGGACTAGCTACTCCTATGTCCACCCTTGTTGGTATATCTATAGCTGCCAAAAGAGGACTACTATTTAAAGAAGCTTCTTTTCTTGAAACTATGGCAAAAAGCAACCTTTTAGCACTTGATAAGACAGGAACTATCACAGAGGGTAAACCATCTGTCATAAATGCAACTATCAAAGAGGACTTTGATGCTAATTTGCTTTTAAGCTTGGTAGAAACTTCCAACCACCCTGTATCTAAAGGTATAGCTAGATACTTAAAAGAGCATTATGAAAATATATCTACAAAACCACTACACCATATCAAAACCATAGAAGCAAAAGGTATAGAGGCTTCTTTTGAAGAGACTAAACTTCTAGGTGGTAACTTATCTTTACTCAAAGAACACAATATAGAGTATGACATACAAAGTGAACATATCATATTTGTCTTTGCGATAGATGGTAAAGTAGTAGCATCTTTTGAGTTGCAAGATACACTAAGAGATGGTATCAAAGAGGCTATATCACATATCAAAAACTTAGGTGTTGAAGTAGTTATGCTAACTGGTGATCATCAAAAAAGTGCCAACAGTGTAGCTTCACAAGTTGGTATAGATAAAGTTTATGCAAGATTGTTACCTGCCGATAAAGCACAACTGATTGAAGATTTTCAAAAAGATGGTAAAATAACAGTTATGGTAGGTGATGGGATAAATGACTCCATAGCTCTAGCCAAATCAAACATAGCTATAGCTATGGGTAATGGTGCTGATGTAGCTATAGATGTAAGTGATGTAGTACTACTCAATGAAAAGCCTATGAGTATATATGAAGCATACAAAATATCAAGACGAACATTTAGAGCAGTCAAAGAAAACTTGGGATTGTCACTGTTATACAACTCTGTTGCTATACCTTTAGCTATAGCAGGATATGTCAATCCACTAGTAGCCGCACTATCTATGAGTTTGAGCTCACTTATAGTTGTAGCAAACTCTATGAGAATAAAACTTTTAAAATTTGAAGGGAAATAGTATGTCTGATAATATCATTATACTGATGTTAGGGGTTTCCACTGCACTTGGTGCTTTTGGTTTAGCAGCACTTTTATGGGGTGTCAAAACTGGTCAGTTTGATGATCAGCACAAGTTTTTGGATGCTGCAAGGTATGATAATGAAGAGGATTTAAGAGATGCGGCTTTGATAGAAGAGAAGAAAAAAGAAGCACTAAAGAAAAAACAAAAAAAAGATTATAGACCAGTAGATTAGTAGGGAGGTTTTTATGGTATTAGTTACAGGTGGAGCAGGATATATAGGTTCACATACTCTTATATTGCTTATAGAAGCTGGATATGAAGTAGTTGTGTTTGATAACTTCAGCAACTCCAATCCAGAATCTATCAGACGAGTAGAAAAGATAGTCAACAAAAGCATACCTATCATCAAAGGTGATATTAGAGATAAAGGTGCTTTACAAAAAATATTTGACAGTTATGATATAGACTCAGTGATACACTTTGCTGGACTCAAAGCTGTAGGTGAGTCAGTAGAACAACCACTAAGATATTATGATAACAATGTAGTAGGAACTATAAGATTATGTGAAGTCATGAGAGATAATGGATGCAAATCTATCATATTTAGCTCATCAGCTACAGTTTATGGTGATCCACACACTACACCTATAAAAGAGGACTTTCCAACTTCAGCTACAAATCCATACGGCAGAAGTAAGCTATTTATCGAAGAGATACTAAAAGATTTATATATCAGTGACAATGAATGGAAGATAGTACTACTTAGATATTTCAACCCTGTAGGAGCTCATAGTAGTGGATTGATAGGAGAAGACCCAAATGGTATCCCTAACAATCTTATGCCTTTTATCACTCAAACTGCTATAGGCAAAAGAGAATATTTGAGTGTATTTGGCAATGACTATGACACTCATGATGGTACAGGAGTTAGGGACTATATACATGTGATGGATTTGGCAGATGGACATGTAAAAGCTCTACAAAAGATAGATAGTTTTGATAAAGTGATGACTATAAACCTAGGAACAGGTCAAGGATACTCAGTACTAGATATGGTCAAAGCATTTGGCAAAGCTTCAAACAAAGAGATACCATACAAGATAGCTCCAAGAAGAGCTGGAGATATAGCCAAATGCTATGCTGATGCTTCATATGCCAAAGAGGTTTTAGGTTGGAGTGCTACTAAAAACTTAGATGATATGTGTCGTGATAGCTGGAGATGGCAAAGCCAAAATCCAAATGGATATAACTAACAAAGGAAGAGGATGATAAACAAGTCGATTTTTAGAGAGTATGATATCAGAGGTATATTTGATAAAGAGTTAAATGAACAAAGTGTTAAACTTATAGGTTATTTTTTAGGTCAGAAAGTTAAAGGTAACAAGATAGTATCTATAGGATATGACGCTAGAGTACACTCCCCTACCCTTAGAGACTATCTAGCTAGTGGACTCAATGCTGCTGGGTGTATAGTTCTTGATATGGGTATGGTAGCTACTCCTGTAAACTACTTCAGTAACTATCAACCTATCAAAACTCTTCTAGTTGATTCTTCATCACTAGCAGATATAGATGA
>Ga0256843_1001318_pt1 | contig 19738 bp, 18 predicted proteins | sample AlvinellametaG_FD_191572 | JGI IMG/M metagenome (GOLD analysis project Ga0256843, IMG submission 191572) | Pompeii worm associated microbial communities from hydrothermal vent at the East Pacific Rise, Pacific Ocean - Alvinella | ecosystem: Host-associated > Annelida > Integument > Unclassified ... | reverse complement strand
GATAGATGTGCAGTGCCAAAGTGGCCGATGCCAAGAAGGCGATACCAATCAGCGTAGAACCTACGATTCCGACAAATGTTTTACGTTCACTCATGCCAAAGAGTGCGGCAAAGAGTGAGCTAACCAGCGGAGCAAAGAGTGCAATATATACCAAATTTTCCATACTTTACCCCCTCATTGTTGCCAGATCGTCAAGATCGAGGCTTCCATGTTTTTTATAGAGTACAATCAAAATACCCAAACCAACGGCCACTTCACTCGCTGCAATCGCAATAACAAAGAATGCAAACATTTGACCTGTCAAATCATTGTAGTAGTGCGAAATCGCTGCAAAAGCCACATTGACGGCATTAAGCATCACCTCTGTTGCAAAGAAGAGCATCAAGAGGTTTCTTCTTCTAAGCACACCCATCAACCCGATCGAGAAGAGGAGTGCCGATACGATAAGGTAGTGTGATAGACCTATCATTTTGCATCCTTTTGTTTCATAATTTCATCATCTGCACTTTTATCTTCAGTCAGACTCTGATCCATTTTCTTACCTGCAAGGATGATCCCTGCGATCATCGCTACAAGCAGCATTACCGCAGCAACTTCAAACGGTACAAGATACTTGGTAAAGAGAACAATACCGACATCTTGTGCATTCCCTACACCCTCATGCATTGGGTAGAGTGCCTGTACTGCATCTGAATGGATCGGCCCGGCAAACATCAATACCAAAACCAACGCACTCAAACCACCAAGCAAGAAGATAAGGGCTGCTGGTGTATTCTTCTCTTTAATGTCACGTGTTGCATCAAAGAACATCATCGCAAATGAGTAGAGGGCCATTACCGCACCTACATAGACGATAAGCTGAACCACGCCCAGGAAGTCTGCTCCAAGGATGAAGAAGAATCCTGAAATAAGCACCATTCCTGATGCAAGTGCCGTCATCGCATAGAGGACATTCTTGCTCATTACAGTAATGAGGAAGAGCCCTACTGTCAAAGCCGAAAAGAGGTAAAAGGCTATTACTTCATACATATGTTATCTCCTTAGTACGCTAACGGCGTTTTCTTAATGTTCTCATCTGCATGTGGAGTGACAGCACCAAAACCGTCGAACTCTTGTTGCAAGTTGAGTTTGTCAATTGGAGTCAGCATATCTTCAAAGAGTGAGAAACTCGCTCTCTGCTCAGATGCCGTCTCATAGCGTGGCCCATGAACAATTGCCAGTTCAGGACACACTTCAGCACAGTACCCACAGAAGATACAACGTCCAAAGTTGATGGTATATTCACTTACCTCTTTACGCTGATTCTCATCGTAACGGGTATCCATTGTAATACAGTTAGAGATACAGATCTTTTCACAGAGCCCACATCCGATACATCGGTAGTGTCCGCTCTCAAGAAGTCTCAGCATCTCGTGGATCGCACGGTAACGAGGAGAGATAGGCAACTTCTCAAATGGGTATTGCACTGTGTGCATCTGCCCTTTAAAGAGTGCGTTGATCATTTCACGCATCGTAACCCAGAGTCCAACAAAGAGTTCACCTTTGAAGGTACGTCTGATTACCTGCTTGAATTTGCCCATACCCGTCTGCGGGGTATGCTCAAGATCAAGCAATACATAGTTTTGTTCGCCTACGTTTCTGTTTTTAAATTGTTCTAAACCCATCACTACTCCTTATACCATCATCACGATACCGGTGATCACAACGTTGATCACGGCAATCGGCATCAATACTTTCCAACAGAGCCACATCAACTGATCTGGTCTGACATGTGGCCACGCGGCTCTTACCCACAACATCAAGAAGAAGAAGAATGCTACCTTCAAGATAATTGTAAGCCATCCCAGTGTTCCGTCACTATAACCACCCAAGAATACCACTGCTGCGATAATAGAGATAGTGATCATGTTGGCATACTCACCAATGAAGAACATACCCCATCTCATACCAGAGTACTCTGTTGCATATCCGGAAACAACCTCTGCTTCATGCTCAAGAAGGTCAAACGGTGTTCTGTTTGTCTCTGCAAACCCTGCAATAAGGAAGAGAACAAACGCAACAGGCTGTTGCCAAATAAGCCAGTGGCTGATCCCACCCGCTTGTGCATTGTTGAAATCGACAAATGAGAGTGAACCAACAAGCATAATAGGTGCCAGGATCGAAAGCCCGGTTACCACCTCATATGAGAGGAATTGAATGGCGGTACGTGCTGCACCGATAATACCCCATTTGTTCGCCTGAGCCATACCTGCTAGAAGCGGCCCGTAAAGCCCTGCTGCCATCATTCCCAATACAAAGAGAATACCGATGTTCAGATCGGCTGCGATAGATGGTACAAATGTTCCGCCCAGCAACGGTACCCAATCAGGAATGGTAAAGTCAGGGAAGACCGGTACAGCTGAAAGTGCAATAAATGCAGTCGCTGCTGTAATGATCGGTGCTACCATAAAGATAAGTCTGTTGGCATTTTGCGGGACGATATCCTCTTTGGTAAAAAGTTTGATACCATCGGCAATGAGCTGTAGCAATCCGTACGGCCCTACATGCATCGGCCCTAGTCTTCGTTGCATAAAGGCAAGAACTTTCCTTTCAATAAAAGTACCAAATCCCGCAATCGCAGAGATGATCGCCAAGATAAGGATAGCCTTGATCCAGACACCTGCTGCCGTTACTTCCGGTAGATTGTGTGCGAGTGTTGCTTCCATATTACACCTTTCTCATTGTTACTTTTTGGTATCGTGCACCATTAAAGAGCTCATAGACATTTGCTGCACTCTTGAAGTCTGCCAATGCCGTAATCTCACCCTCCATACGATCGTCTGCGATCACATCTACAGTAATACGCTTTCCACCAAAATCGATTTCTACTTTCTCTCCAAGAGATGCCGCTTTGGCCTCAGAGGCATAGAGCCCAAAGCCTTCGAAGATCTCATGAGCCTTGTCGCTAAAGTCGTTAAACTGTCTTTGTGGGTTACAACGATAGACAATCTCACCTTCAAGTAGTGTCTTGTCGTCAATCTTTGCCACCCTAAACGCCTCTGCTTCACAACGGCTGTTTTCAAGTGCATACCCACGGTTTTCGGTTCCGTCATTGAGATAACCATTTGGCAGATCGTCAAACGCTACAGCTTTAAAGCCTTTGGCCTCTGGCAATCTTGGTGTCCACTCGATCGTCAATGCCGGTGCATCCTCTACCAGCTGCTGCATCAAGTCATTAAGCTCATACCCTTTATACTCAAGGGCTGCATTGGTTGGGGTAACACGCTTATGCATGTTTGTCAATGTTCCCTCTTGCTGGTTCATTGCAGGCATATCAAGATCACCGTCGCCAAGAGCAGAGAGTCTAAAGTCGCCCGGTTCGTTGTAACCTACGGTAAACCCTTCTGCTTCATCGTCAAGATCACAGATGAGTGCCACACCCAAAGAGTTTGTTTTTGGTGGGATCATCGCTACCTTAATAGGTGTTGTCTGCTCGATAAGTACAATCAGTTTTGCGATATTTTCTGCATTTGGATGGTAGTAGAGATCTTCGCCGATGATCATAGAGAACGACTCTTTCTTTTTCATCATTTTGGCAAAGGTTTCTGCAAAGGCATCACTCTCTTTTCCAAGACGCTCTACAAGTGCATTACGCTCAACCTCTACCTCTTTTTCAACCATCTCAGGTACTTTCTTTGTTACCTCTTTGGCTTCACCTGTCTCTTCATCGACAACCTTCTCGGTCACCTCTTTCATCACCTTCTCTTTAACGGTCTTGGTGGTTTTGGACTTGAAGCTTTCAAGGTACTCTTGTACCTCTTTAGGTAACTTCTCTTTGTCTGCAAAGAGATCGAGTACAAGGTAGAGTGCCGCCTCTTCATCCCCTACTTTATGGGTGAAGCACTCAACACTCTTACCAAAAGTCGGTACCAGGTTGTCACCTACTGGGTGGAAGTAGAGCCCTGCACCTTTGTTCATCTTCTGAACATTGTTAAAGGCGTAACGTGCATTTGGGTTGTCGTTTCTAAGTGCTGCACCAACACTAATGACAAAATCGGTTGCCATGACATCTTTAAAGTCATAGCTGTAGAGTGCCTGTCCGGCCGCTTTACTGTAGAAGTTCAAGAATTTCTGGAATGCACGCGCATCGTGGTTGACAAGCTTCACACCGTACTTCTCTTTGAGGGTTTGAAGCATCAACGCCTCTTCATTGGTAATTACAGAGTTAAAACGGATGGTTTGTGCCTTTTTGAGTGCTTCGATCGCCGCATTGAAGGCTGCTTCATCTTTGCCCTCTACACGGTTCTCAAAGTCGTAACCATAACGCCCTGCTCCACAAAGCGATACATAGTTCCACTCGTTGGTAACACGGTAGATCTTCTCGGTTCTGTCTGCAACGGATGTGTGTTTTGTCTCGTAGTAGATCTGACACCCTGATGAGCAGTGTGCACAGGTTGCCGGTACACGGTTGAGCTCCCATGCATTGGAGGAGTAGACAAAGTCGCGTCCTGTCAATGCTCCTACCGGACAGACTGCCGTACACTCACCACAATCTGAACAGTTGGTGTAGTCTGTTCCGTTACTAGGTGCAATGATAGACTTTTGCAACTTGTTCCACATCGCATAGGCATCTTTAGGCATTGTCTCTTTATATGCCTTGTCAAGTGCTTCACCGCCTCTTTTGGTTGTAGAGATGGCTGCATCACCGATCATATCTTTACAGACGGTGGTACAACGCTCACAGACGATACAGAGTGCCGCATCGTAGTGAAGTACGCTACTCCAATCTTTGACTTCTCTTTTGGTATCGGGAATAGAGTATGACTGAGAATCCACAGCCAACTCAAGTGTATAGTTCTGTAGCTCACACTCACCCGATTTATCACATACACCACACTGAAGCGGGTGGTTGACATCGTAAACTTCCATAATCGCACGGCGTTCAGCAAGAATGTTAGGGGTGTCAACGGTAATCTCCATCCCCTCTTTTACCTTGGCATTACATGCATATACCTGCTTCCCATCCGCTTCAACCAGACACAGACGACATGCCAGTGTCGGGCTACAACGTGTCAGGTAACAGATAGCCGGGATAAAAACATCGTTCGCACGTGCAGCATTGAGGATATACTCGCCCTCTTTTGCTTCATATGTCTTACCATCAATCGTAATGGTAACCATATTTTCAACTGTTTTCACTTCACTCATCGTTGCTTCCTATCTTCTCATTATTGAACTTCTCATAGACCAGTCTGCTAAATCTATAAGAGGATACCGCAGATGCACTTAATCCCATATCAAAAGTAGGGTTTAGAGCGATGGTTCCTTTCATAGATGTATCAATCTTAAACAGACGGTTAAAACGTATGCCGTCAATCTCAAACGTGATCGTCTCGCCCTCTTTAAGTTTGGCTGCTGCAGCAAACTGTGCAGAGCCAACCAAAACCGCCTCTTGGTTTAGAAGTGGCGACTTGGCAGTAAAGGCAGAGAAGTGATCAACCGGATCACACCGATAGACAATAGCACCATCAAAGGCATCGAGCTCCTCAACCTCTTCAAGCTCAAGTACTGTTTCACACGCTTGAGGGCTCAAGAGGTATCCACGGTGCTCATTGCCAACGGCATCAAAGTAGTCTGGCAGATCATCGAATGCCACTCTCTGGTACCCTTTGACTTCGGGCAGCTGTGGCGTGTAGTCGATGGTGTAGGTAGCCTTAATGCCTAAGGCATTGGCGATGTCATTGAGCACATAACCGCCATACGGCAACGCTACATGCATTGGTACCACACGCTTGTCCAGGGTTGTCAGTGTCCCCTCTTGCTGGTTCATAGCCGGCATATCAAGATCACCATCGCCAAGTGCTGAAAGCACAAAATCGCCAGGGGCGTTGTATCCAACGCTGTACCCCTCGCTCTCTTCATCCAGATCACAGATCAAAGAGACACCCATGGCATTGCCTGAAGGTGGCACACAGATCACATTGAAGTTGGCATATTTTTCAAGAAGAGCAATCCACTTAGCGATCTGAGCAGCTCTTGGATGGGCATAGAGATCTTCACCTACCACCAAAGAGAACCGGTGCTTTTTCAGAAGCGATTTTCGGAGTGCTTCAAGCTCTTCTTCTCCAATGTTGCTCTCTGCTGAAAGGTTGCCAATGTCAAGATCATCGAGTGCCTCTTTGACACTTGCAGGGATCTCTTTGCCAGGCAGAAGCGTTGAAGCAAGAAGTGCCGCAGCCCCCTCTTCGCTTCCGACTTCATACTTGATAAACTGCGTAACAATGTTTTGAAGTTCGCTATCTTCCATCGGATGCATATAGATCACTCTTGCACGGTGCCACTTACTCGCCATGTTCATGTGATACTTCACTGTTGGTGCATCGTTATTGATACGGCTTCCCAGCACAATGATCCCCTCAGACTCTGAGAGCTTTTTAAGGGTTCCGTTGTAGAGGTGGCTACCGCTAACAGATGCATACGCTTTCATAAAGTCGGCATAGGCTTTGGCAGATGGATTTAGCAGTTTTACACCCAGTCTCTCTTTGAGCTTCTGCAAGATCAACGCCTCTTCGTTGCTGATCATATTGGAAAAGCGGATACTCTTGGCTTTTTGCAACGCTTCAACGGCACGGTTGAAGGCTGCCTCATCTTTGGCAACACCCTCATTGGCATAGTCATATCCAAAACGCCCTGCACCACAGAGGTTGCTAAACTCAAAATTGTTCGTTACACGATAGATCTTGTTGTTCTTCACCTCGTAGTACATCTGGCATCCGCCACCACAGTGTGGACATGCAGATGGGATCTTCTCCATCTCCCAGGCGTTGGCAGTGTACTTAAAGTGTGTCTGCACCAGTGCCCCTACCGGACACGCCGCAGCCGCTTCACCCAGTGATGCGTAGTTCTTTTCGGGTTTCACATTGATGATGGTTGATCCATATCCACCGAACTTCACCTTTAACGCTTCATCTCCGGTAATCTCGGTTGAGACACGCACACACTTCTCACACATAATACAAAGTGACGGATCGTAAGAGACATGCCCCCAGTTCTCTACCGGGCGGTGCTGATCACGTGCGGTAAAGTCCTGTTCGCTAAGATCGAACTCAAGGGTTTTGTTCTGAAGATCACACTCACCACTCTTGTCACACACCCCACACTCAAGCGGGTGGTTCACCCCATAGAGCTTCATAATATTCTGTCGCTCTTGGTAGAGTTCGCTGTTGTTGGTGGTAATGACTGCCCCGTCAACCGCTTTCTCTTGACACGAGAGGATCATACCATCAACACCCTCGACATTGACTACACACATACGGCATGAGCCAATAGGCTGTACTTTGGTAAGGTAGCACATGGTAGGAATATAGATGTCGTTCTCTCTGGCAATCTCTAGAATCGTCTTACCAAAGGTACTCTGACACACCTTTCCGTCAATGGTGACAGTGATCGGTTTTCCGGTACTGATTGAATTGTGTATACTCATCTTAAACCACCTCTCCTACACTGCTACCATTGAGATGTAGTAACAACGCATACAACGCTCAGCTTCGGAGATCGCCTCTTCTCCGGTAAAGCCGAGGTTTACCTCTTTGTTGTTATCTTTTCTCTCATCGACACCGAGCTTTTCGCTCACCGCTCTTGGTAATCCGGGGATCCATCCGGTTACCTTCTCGTTCTTATCGTAAACTTTAAGTTTATTGAGGTGATCTTCCATGATCTCATCATCTGTCAGACTCACCTTCCCATCGTAGATGTAACGGCTAATGACAGAAGCGGCACGACGTGCCTGGCCTACCGCATTTACAATCGTCATTGGCCCATATTCACAGTCACCTGCGGCAAAGAGCCCCGGACGAGAACTCATGAAGTCTCTTCCGTTTGTCAAGATGGTATTCCACGATGTCAGCTCAATATTCCACTCTTCAGGCAAGAGTTGAAGATCGGCCGATTGAGAAACCGCAGGAATGAGGTAGTCACACTCGATCTCAAAGTCCGCCCCTTCGATCTTTTGAAGCTGAGGACGCCCACCATTTGGATCTGGTACAAGCTCAAAACGGTTGACTTTGAGTTTGGTGATCTTTTCACCATCATCAAAGATCTCTTCAATGGCAGAGTGGAAGATGAACTCAACACCCTCTTCTACCGCTTCATGGTACTCTTCGTAAGTGGTGTTACGGATGATCGTCTTCTCATCTCGACGATAGAGCATGATCACCTTCTTGGCACCCTCACGAATTGAACAACGCACAACATCCATAGAGGTAAATCCACCCCCGACACAAACGACAACTTTGTCTTTAAGCTCGTTTGATGCCGGAGAACCGATGCGGTACTTGTTCCAGAGGTTTACCTTGTCAAGCATCGAGATCGCACCCCAGTACCCCTTCATTTTTGGGTTCTCATTGGTTGCACGTACCTTTTTGGAAAGTCGCGTTCCAAAGGCAAGAAGTGTAGCATCGTACTGGGCATCGATCTCTTTAAGACGCTCGGCATCTACACGGTGGTTGTTGTAGATATTGACACTTGGCAAATCCAGGACAAGCTGAATATCTTTGTTGTACTTGTCAATTGGCATACGGTACTCAGGTACCCCTACGGCTACCTCACCACCATTGACAGGCAACTCTTCAAAGATATCGACATGGATACCCTGCACTCCCAGGTAGTATGCCGCAGTCAACCCGGCAGGTCCCGCCCCGATAATAGCCACTTTTTTGCCATCGTTGCGTGGAGGCTGTACCTCGAACGGATGAAGCCACTCCATCTCATGATCTGTCTCATAGTCAGCCCCAATACGCTTAAGCTCCATAATGGAGATAGGCTCATCGAGGTTGGCACGACGACAGGCATCTTCACACGGGTGCGGACAGACACGTCCACAGGTGTGTGCCAATGGCATGGTTTGGCGTGTTGCAACGAGTGAATCGGTAAAGATCATATCTCTTACACCCTCGATATAGGCCGGAATGTCAACATGAGCCGGACACATATCGGTACAAGGTGCCGTTACCTTGGCGATGTATGAGGTATCTCCCCCATAGTGCTTCGATGGTTGTTGGGCATCGATACAGGTATCGAACTGATCTTTATAGTGCTCCATTAAATCCAAGATCGGCTTAGGAACGGTTTTACCAATTTCACACTTAGAGGTAGTCATCATGGTTTGAGCAATCTCTTTGAGGTGTGCTACATCATCATGGCTTCCCTCTCCACGTGCAATCTTGTCGAGTAGATCGTAAAGAATACGTCCACCCCAGCGTCCCGGGGCACAACGGCCACACGCCTCTGAATACTCTTGATACTGTGCGGCATACTGAGATGCCAGTTCTACCGCATCGATATCTTCATCAAAGATCGCTACACCGTCCCATCCGATAAAGGCTTTGGACTTGGTATCACCATCATAGGTTTCTGGGAGTTTGAATCCCGATTCACTCCACTCATCAGAGAGTTTGCCACGGTTGTCGACAAACTCATCCCTCCAAGTAGAGAATACAACGCGTGACATTATTTAGCCTTTTTGCTTGCCGGTTTTTTGGCAGCGGATTTTTTTGCAGTTGTCTTTTTGGTTGTAGGCTTCTTCTTTGATGCATTGTCAGCCGTTTTCTTCTCTTCAGAGGCTTTTGCTTCTGCTTTTGCCTTGGCTTCTTCTTCAGCTTTTGCCTTGGCCTCCGCCTCTGCTTTTGCTTTTGCCTCCTCTTCAGCTTTTGCTTTGGCTTCTGCTTCCTCTTTTGCCTTTGCTTCTGCTTCAGCCTTCGCTTTCTCTTCAGCCGCTTTGGCTTCCGCCTCTGCTTTGGCCTTGGCTGCTTCGGCCTCTTCGGCCGCTTTCTTCTCTGCTTCGATACGTGCCGCTTCGATCTGCTCTTCTCTGGCTTTTCTGGTTGCTTCGTCCACTTTTTTCACAACGATCGTCCAGTCAACTTCGTTGAATTTAAGTGAGTTCATCAACTCATGCCCAAGCGACTTGATGAAATCTGCTGATCTTTGGATGTGAGAGAAGTCGCCTACCTCAAAAAGGAAGATCCCTACTTCACCTACTTTAAGTCCCTGATCAATAAGCTCTGCCATTCTGTCATAAAAGTCGTCATGCAAATGTCTTAAATCATATCTTTTCATACACTTTCTCCTTAACGGTCGACTTCACCGAATACGATGTTGGTAGAACCAATGATCGTAACGACATCCGCGATATAGGTTCCTACAAGAATATCTTGCAGTAAGCCGGTGTGGAAGAAGCTTGGTGCTCTACACTTCAAACGGTACGCATACGGCTCACCCTCTGACTTGATGTAGAATCCAAGCTCACCTTTAGGTGATTCGGTTGGTACATAGACTTCACCTTTGGGTGGTCTCATCCCTTGTGTTACAAGCACAAAGTGTTGCATCAACGCATAGTTTTGTGTCATGATCTCCTCTTTTGGTGCGGAGATATACTTTGGTGCATGTGCCATAAGCTCATGTGAACTCTCTTTGTACATCGGTACCAGTTGTCTAAGGATCTTGGTAGATTGGTAGATCTCTTCCATGTAGAGTCTGTAACGCCCGTAAGAGTCACATCTGTCACTGACCGGAATGTCAAAGTCAAGCTCACCGTAAAGCTCATACGGCTCCTCTTTACGAATATCATACTTGACGTTCGATCCTCTAAGCATAGGTCCGGTACATCCCCAGTTGAGTGCATCTTCTGCAGAGATAACCCCTACATCTTCAAGACGCATTCTCCAGATACGGTTCTCGGTAAGGAGTGCTTCGTAGGTATTTTTAACTTCGTGATCTACTTTGTCACACCATGCGATCATCTTTTCAATGAAACCGTCCGGAAGATCCAATGGTACCCCACCAATACGCACGGCAGAGTGTGTCAAACGTGCCCCACAGTAATCTTCCATCAAGTCCATACCGAACTCTCTTTCACGGAATGCGTAGAGGAATACAGACATCGCACCAACATCGAGTGCGTGTGTTGCGATAAAGAAGAGGTGAGAGATGATACGGTTGATCTCAAGCAGCATTGTACGGATCACCTGGGCACGGCGTGGTGCCTCAATGCCCAAAAGCTTCTCTACTGCCAACGCATATGCGTAGTTGTTTGATGTTGCCGCAATATAGTCCAGACGATCGGTTGTCGGCAAGAACTCATTGTATGTCATGTTCTCTGCCATCTTCTCGATACCTCTGTGCAGGTACCCGATGTCAGGGTAGGCTTTGACAACCTGCTCACCATCAAGCTCAAGCACCAATCTCAGCTGTCCGTGTGCAGAGGGGTGCTGTGGCCCAAAGTTGATTACCATGGTGTTGTCGTCACGTTCGAAATTGAGGTTTTCGAAGAACGGTGTTAATTTATTCGGTTGTTGCATACTCTTTCCCCTTATCTTCGCTCATCCAGCTGTTTGCCGGCGTTTTTGTTGTAGTCTACCAATACGGTTTCACTGTATGAAATCGGGTTCTCTTTTTCACCTTCAGAGATATCGGCACCAAACGGTACTTCATATCCGACACGTGAGAAGCGTTTGGTGTCATAACGCTCAATACGTGCAGGATCTCTGTTTTCCGGCCCGATGATGTCACGGTACTCTTTACCGAAGATCTTGTCAACCTCATACCATGAAGCGAACTCATCTCCTTGAAGCGGATAGGTTTTAAGCAGTGGATGCCCCTCCCAGTCATCTGGCATGATGATACGCTTGAGGAACGGATGGTTGTTGACTTTAATACCGAACATATCGTACATTTCACGCTCTGCAAAGTTTGCCGAATTGAAAAGAGGCACGATAGACTCGATCGCCTCTCCTTGCTTGAGACGGCATACGATACGTACACGCTTAGCCTCATTGACATTCAAGAACTGATAGAAGAGTTCAAACTCACCATCTTGTGCAAGGTAGTCAACGGCACTCTGCTCAGAACACTGAGTGTAACCACACTGCTCTTTGAGGGTTTTGATCGCTTCAAAGTTCTCTTTGGCATCGATGTGAATCACAAGCTGCCCTACTTCGATGTAGCTCTCTTTGGCAAATGCTTTCATCGCCTCTACAACATCGGCGAAGTGCGTACCCTCCTCAACCGCTTCTCTTGGTACACGCGGTGCCACCCAGTAGCGATCGGTATAGTACGATTTGGCCTGAACATTGTCTTTTGGTACATACTTTCTCATTACACTAACCTCAAGTTCTGTTTGGTGTTGTTTTTCATATTGGCAGATTCACGTCTGATCTTCTTCTGCAACATCATCAACGCATACTGAAGCGTCTCCGGTCTTGGAGCACACCCTGGCAGATAGATATCGACAGGAACGATACGATCTACCCCCTGAACCGTTGCGTAGGTGTTAAACATACCACCGGTGTTGGCACATGAACCCATCGAAATAACCCATTTTGGCTCTGTCATCTGATCGTAAAGTCTTCTGGCGAACTCTGCGTGTTTCTTTGAGAGTGTTCCCGCCAAGATCATCACATCCGCCTGTCTTGGAGAGGCTCTAAAGATGGTTCCCATACGGTCAAAGTCGTAACGGGAAGCACCCGCTGCCATCATCTCGATCGCACAACATGCGAGTCCATAGGTAAGAGGCCAAAGTGAGTTACTTCGTCCCCAGTTGATGAGTTTGTCTACCGAAGTCAATGCTATCGGTAATCCTGCCGCTGAGGCGTAATTTACTTGATGCTGTGCCATTCAAGTGCTCCTTTCTTCCATGCATATACGAAACCAATCGCGAGTAGTACTATAAAGAGGATCATCTCCGCAAAACCGAACCATCCTAGCAGTTTAAAATCGATCGCCCATGGGAACATAAAGATGATCTCTACATCAAAGAGGATGAAGAGAAGAGCGATCAGATAGAACTGTGCCGAAATGGTATTGGGCTGTTTGGTAACCTCAGGCCCACACTCATAGATGGTGAGCTTTAGCTTCTCTGTGTCTAGTCTGGCAAGTTTTCTACTTACATAACGTGCCAAAAAGAGGGTAGCGGTAAATGCAATGGTGGTCAGTGCAAAGAGTATGAACACACCATAGTATGGATGTTGCGTCATTACATGAGTCATAGTAATCCCTTAACGAAGTTTCATTCTCCTCCGCCACTACTGGCAGAGTATTCTCAGAATAGTCTCTTTATCTTAACCAAAAGATGATTAAACTACGTGTTGGCTTTTTATGATAGTTAGGCGAAGATTGGGGTTGTAACTTTGTGAAACAATGCCATGGCAGGTATCGTCACTATTGTACCAATGACTATAAGGAATCATAATGAAAAAAATAACAAATATCCTCTACTATATAGCAATGGGTATCATGCTCTTTTATTTTGCTTATAATAAAGGGTGGATACTGGCTGATTTTGACTCTATCTCACCTCAAGAGGCGGTAACTCGCATTGCGAAAGAGAACGATATTGTAGTGCTTGATGTACGGACTCCCCAAGAGTACCAACAGCTCCATCTGCGAGGTGCGACACTCATACCGCTACAGCAGCTTGAAGCCAATCTGCACAAACTACAACCTCACCGCAATCAACCGATCTTGGTCTATTGCCGTAGCGGTAACCGCAGTGTGGCTGCATCTCGCATATTGGCATCGCACGGCTTTCACCCTGTTAACATCAAGGAGGGGATTGTGGGGCTCAATAAGGCAGGGGCATCACTGACACACTAAAGCGTAATGCCCAAAGCATCGAGTGTTTCATAGGTAATACCCCCTGTAGCAAGGCTGTTCTCTTTTTGGAACTTCTCTAACGCTTTTTGTGTACCTCTACCCATGATGCCATCGGGCTCTCCTGCATCGTAACCCCGTTCATTAAGTGCCTCCTGCAACTTGGCTATTGTCTCTTTTGTCATATTGGTTTTACACAAGATACGACGCCACTCCACCTTGCCTTTGGCAACCTCTTTTTTGCTCACAACCGTCTCATAGAGTGGTGCTACCGGAGACTTTTCCACTGTAGCATCGGCAATCAGTCGCTCTACAGTTACCTCTTTCTCTACCGGAGCAACCACTTTTTTCTCTACACTTGCGGGTATCTCCACCTCATAGGTAGTAACGGTTTTGGTTTGTGCCGGTTCCTCTTTGAGGCAGATCTGATGGCCGGTATAACGCCACGGCTTCTGTTTTTTTTGAGATGCCAACACCCATGTAAATGTTGCATTTTGCTCCAAGACCTCTTTTTGCACACTCTCATACACAGCAGGAGTGATCCTTCTCTCTACAGATGCATCTGCAATGAGCTTTTTGGCTTTTAGTACGATTGTCTCTTCGGGTAGCCTCTCTTGTTTGGTTGTTGCAGGGGTGGCAAGTACCTCTCGCTTCATACTCTTGTAGGTTGCAGGTACCTTCACCAGACACATAATGTCACCTGTGGCACCATCAACTTTTTGTGCCGGGTTGGTTCCTTTTTTCCATACGCTCTTTGGAGGTGTTATCATCACACGCTCCTCTTCGGTTTTAAAGGTTGCGGGAACAACGGTTAGCTTGGTATATGCGGGTTTTACCACAACAGTTTTGTTGATATCTTCAAACTGAGGAGGGGTAATGATCGTCTCATTCTGTTCTGATTTCACCATCACATCTTCAGTGACGGTGGTAAAGCGTTCTGGGGTATAGTACTCTTTAAGACACTCCCCTGCCGAGAGCTCATCTACTGCAACACCGGAGTTGGCTACCATCTTGACGATCCTTGGGTTTACCGGATGTGCCTTCTTCTCAAGGCTGCTTACCCAGATACGCCGAGCCGGTTTTACCACAATCTCTTTTTTGACCTCTTTAAAGGTAGGCGGTATTGGCGTAAGTTCGGTGGTTGCGGGAACCACCTCAACACGCTCCTGCTCTTTGGCAAACGATGCAGGGATCACCGTAAGCTCTTCATACCCCTCCTTCACAAGCACTTTCTGCTCTACCTCTTCGTATGTTGCAGGTACCACCACACGGGCATAACACTCACCCGGTTTGGCATTGGGCGGAATAAGCGGTGCCTCTGTTGCACCCAGACTCAAGGGGAGTAGTACCGCGACAAGAGATGCCGCATAAGAAATTGTTTTCATCGATCAGATCCTTTATGACTTTTTCTGCCATCATAAAGGAAGCGTCTTACCCAAACATTACCACACGATCGAAAACAGTATCGTTATGCGGTTTTATTCTTCTCTGTCAACTGTCCTGTGACATATTTATGCAACACCGAATTAAGCAGTGTCTGATAGGGCATACCCTCTTCAAGTGCTTTGGCTTTTAATCGCTCAAGATCACTCTCAAGCACTTTGATATTGATCGCTTTTCTCTTGGTATACTTCTCTTTAACCGCTCTTTTGATCTTGCCAATTTTCTCTTGCACATGTGCAACACTTTGAGGGGCACCCTCTTCAATATACTCTACGATCTCCAACTCATCTTTGGTATACATTGGTTACTCCTTCCCATACTTTTTATGGTATTTTCTACTGGGTATGATATTTTTTAGAAATATCTCCTCTTTATTCATGACAAAAGGGACATAGTAGGTGTAGTTACGTATCAAGAGGATCATCAGCTCCTGATGAGGATACTTCTCTTGATTGTGGTGTGGTACTATGTCGAGTATCTGATCGTTCATGATCGCATTCTCTACATCTTCAAACGATACACCACGTGTCTGCTTTAAAATGGTATTTTTCTCATCACTCCATCTAAGTTGCATTTCACCAGCCACCTTTTTACGATACAAATAAGCTATTATAGCATATATTCAAGATATTTTAAATATATACTCAGTATATATTAAACCTTAAACCCCATACTCTTTACCCCCTCAAAACTGCTGCCAAGCTCTTTTTCGATCTCTTCAAGAAAGTCATGCTGGGTAAAGATGCTCTCATCACGCACGGCAACCTTGTAGGCGGTATTGCGGATGATAAGATCGATCTGTCCGCCGGTAAGCTCAAACTTTGCCAGGGCTTCTACATTGAAGTCCTCAGCGTAGTCGGCTTTTTCTGGCAACATAAACTGCCATAGACGCAGACGCTGTTTTTTGCCCGGCTTTTTAAACTCTATTTTGTAGTTGAAACGACGAGAGAAGGCTTTGTCGATGTTGCCAAGGAGGTTGGTTGTGGCAATGAGGATCCCCTCGAAACGCTCTATCTGCTCTAAAAAGATATTCTGCATCTGGTTGTGCATCTTGTCTGCACTGCTGCCTGTCCCTTCGCTTCGGCTGCTGAGGAACTGATCGGCTTCATTGAGTAGCAAAATAGGCTCTACCTTGGCTTTGGCACTCAGCTCTTTGAACTCATCGAAGATACGGCGGACATTCTTCTCACTCTCTCCTACATACATCGAGAGGATCTTGGAGCAGTCAAAAGAGAGGATAGGCTTTTTGAGGGTTTTGGCAAGACTCATGGCTGTCATTGTTTTTCCTGTACCTGCGGCACCATAGAAGATAATACGTGCATCGATCCCTTTGCGTTTATCTTTGATGCCCCACGCTTTGAGCTTTTTAAAAACCTCTTTGTCCACCTGCTTGACAACATTGTTGAGTGTCTGTCGTGTTTTAGGGTGCAGTACGACATCATCGAGTGTCGTCTCTGGCTTGAGATACTCAAAAAGCTCCTGCTCTTTGACCAAGGCATCGAGTTTGAGCTTGGTGACTTTTTTCTTCTTTTTGGGGTGAATGATACGCTGCATCACCTCCTCTTGCAGGTAAAAAGAGCGACTGACACCCCCAAACATATTAAGGATCTCCTCATAATCGATGATCCCTTCTGTGATGAGTTTGGCCCCATCTTCAAGCAGGGCACGGTTTTTGATCTTCTCATATTCATCAAAGGAGATGAGTTCGATGAGGGTATTCATATCGCGAAACTGCCCCTCGCCACCACTGTACTCCTCTTTCAGCAGGGCCAAGAAGATGCGTTGCTCTTTCTCATCTAGCTGCTTCTCTTTAAAAAACTCCTCTACCACAATAGGGGTATCGGTGATTTTGACACGCTCCTGGATCCGCTTGGTTAAAAGGGTTAGCTTGTTCTTAAGCCTTCCGATACTTAGCGAGTTGTCGGTAAACCCCTGTTTGAAGGTGGCTATCTGATGCAGTAACGACACCATATCGAACTGATCTTGCAGGTACTCCAGATGATCGGTATAGGGCTTGACTTCAGGTAGGAATATCTCAAGTGAGCCCTCTTCAAGCAGACGCAGCAGTGACACACTCGGCGTCACTGAAGTATTAATGAGCTCCAGCTGGGATGCATCGTGTGCTTTCACCTGCCCAAAGCTGATCTGAATAAACCACCCCAGCTCAAGCAGGTGCTTTACAAGCGAGAGCTTTTTGAGGTAGCGGTAGGGCTCTTCGGGGAAATTCTCTCTAAGCATTTCAAGTACAGAAACCTCCTCAATCCCCTGCACATAGTGGCGACAGACATACTGTACCAGCTTCGCCTCTTTTTTACTGCACTTTAAATGGGGAAAGATCGTACACTTCTCTACCTCTTTGGCTTCAATAAATTCTATTAGGTGTTTCAAGACAACAATCCTTGGTTTTCTTTCAGTATAACAAAAAATCAAAAAAGTTTTGTTTTCCTCTGCTATACTACGTTCAAGTCATACCATCAGATGGAGTACCCCTATGATCGCTTTTTTAGATCGTTTTTTTGCCAAACATTACACAAGTGTTTTACACGTAAGCTCCCCCAGCGGGTTTCACCTTAGACCGGCAGCGGCATTTGCTACCAAAGCCAAACGCTTTCAATCTACCATTACCGCTGAATATCGAGGGGAGAGTGTCGATGCCAAAAAGCTCAATGCTCTACTCTCACTCAACCTTGAAGAGGGCGATCACTTCGATCTTGTCTGCAGAGGCAAAGATGCCAAAGAGGCACATGAGGCACTCACAGCCCTCTTTGAATCGCTTATGCACCAAGAGCCACAAAACACCTCGCAAGAGACTTCTGAGCCCTCTTACCATCAAGACTATCAGAGTCAATCATTTTGTGGTAGGCGTATCGCTCCTGGTATTGCAATAGCACCACTATGGCACTACCAAGAGGTTCGTAGCGTACAACAAAACGACACCACCTTCCAAGAGGCTATTGCCAAAAGTCTGGAGTACCTTGCCTCTACCCAAGATGAGATCGCCCAGGCACACCATGCACTGCTTGCCACCCTAAGCGAGGGGGTAGCGGATCTGTCGCAACTACAAAACCGTATTGCAACCGAGATAGCTGCACTTGAAGGGGGACAGATGGAGGCAAAACGCATCGACTACCTTGACATTTTACACCTGGTTGAAAAGCAGATGGGCCATAGCACTACCATCCCCTACCCCAGCACCCCTTTTATTTTGGTGGCAGATGAGCTACTCCCTTCTCAAGTTGCACAACTGCCAACATCGCTACAGGGAGTCGTACTGCAAAAGAGTACACCTACCTCACACAGTGCTATTTTGCTCAACAGTGCCGGTATCCCCTCTATTATTTGTCATCAACCACTACCACAAGAGAACCCTGACAACGATGCTCTTTTGGATGCGACGGCAGGGTGTATTCTACCCACCCCTTTACCAGAGGATATTGCACTTGCAAAAGAGGCACAACAAGAGGCACGAATCCAAGAAAAAGAGGCACATAAACAACGTTTTGCTCCGGTAGTGACCTCTCAGGGAGAGCCTGTTACCATACTTGCCAACGTTACCGATCTCTCCTCAGCAAAAGAGGCCAAAGCCCAAGGTGCAGAAGGAATCGGACTACTACGTACCGAGTTTCTTTTTGATCAGCCAACCCCTCCTACTTTTGAACAACAATGCAGTATCTACCACGAAATTTTCTCACTCTTTGAGCACATCACCATCCGTACCCTGGATGTGGGCGGCGACAAGGCTCTGCCCTACATTGCCCTGCCTCAAGAGCAAAACCCTTTTTTGGGCATACGGGGTATACGGCTCCTACAAACACACCCCGACTTGTTTGAGACACAGCTTCGTGCCATTTTTGAAGCCGCACAAACCAAAGAGCACATCAAGATCATGTTCCCCATGATAGATACCCCCCAGTCGTTCGAAGAGGCAAAAGCCTTTGCAAAAGAGGTGGCACAAAAGTACCAATACCGCATTGAGCATATCGCCTTTGGCATGATGGTAGAGGTACCTGCTACCCTCTTTTGCCTGAATGCCTTTAATCGTTTGGTAGATTTTTACTCTATAGGAAGCAACGACTTGACACAATATCTCTATGCCATCGAGCGAACACACCCCTCACTCACCCCTCCTGCCCCACCAGAGGCACTCTACCAGGCCCTGGAGCAGATTGCCCAACAGGCCGACAAGCCCCTGAGTCTATGTGGTGAGATGGCATCTGATGCATCAGAAGCGGCCTGGCTGGTTGCACATGGTATCACTACACTAAGTGTAGCACCCTCGGCCATTGCCCGAATCAAAGAGGCTCTGAGGAGAGCATAAAGAGGCAATATGGTATGCTTTTTACCATAGATCGCTTAATGGAGGTTCCAGATATGTTTACCCTGCTACAGAAAATAGGCAAAGCCCTCATGACACCCATCGCGGTTTTGCCTGTGGCCGCACTACTGCTTCGCCTTGGATTTGGCGACATCTTTACCGGAGAAGTTGCTACCATCATGAAGAGTGCCGGAGATGCCATCTTTAGCAACCTTGATCTTCTCTTTGGTATCGGTATCGCCTACGGACTTGCCAAAAACAGCGATGGAGCGGCCGCCCTCTCCGGGGCCATTGGGGTACTCATTGCCAAAGCTGTCTATGGCAGTATCGATGAGAGTGTCAACATGGGGGTAT
>Ga0256843_1001317_pt1 | contig 19740 bp, 16 predicted proteins | sample AlvinellametaG_FD_191572 | JGI IMG/M metagenome (GOLD analysis project Ga0256843, IMG submission 191572) | Pompeii worm associated microbial communities from hydrothermal vent at the East Pacific Rise, Pacific Ocean - Alvinella | ecosystem: Host-associated > Annelida > Integument > Unclassified ... | reverse complement strand
AGCTGGTATTAAAATGTGTGAAAGTTTTAATATTCAATATAATACAAATTTTATATCTGTAATGCCTACAAATCTTTATGGTAAAAATGATAATTTTGATTTAGAAAAATCACATGTTTTACCAGCACTTATTAGAAAAATTCATATTGCAAAAGCACTAAGTGAAGATAATTTTGAAGAAATAAAAAAAGATTTAAATAAAAATCCTATTGAAGAAATTGATGGAAATTCAAGTAAAGAAGAAATTTTAAATATTCTCAAAAAATATGGAATAACAAAAAATCAAGTAGAAATCTGGGGAAGTGGAAAACCACAAAGAGAATTTTTATATAGTGAAGATATGGCAGATGCTTGTGTATTTTTGATGGAAAAAGTGGATGTCAAAGATATAATTACAGAACAATTTGGAGTAAATAAGAGTTGTGATGTAACTGAATATAAAACAAAAGAAATAAGAAATACTCATATAAATATAGGTACAGGAAAAGATATTTCGATTAAAGAGTTAGCATATATTATAAAAGATATAGTTGGATATAAAGGTGAGTTTTATTTTAATACTTCAAAACCAGATGGGACTATGAAAAAACTTACAGATGTAACAAAATTAAATAATCTTGGTTGGAAATATAAAGTTGAACTTAAAGAGGGGATAAAGGAAGTTTATGAATGGTATAAAAAATAAAAAAGTATATATAACTTTAATAGCGGATGTATTACATGCAGGACATATAAGAGTATTAAAAAAAGGTGCAGAATTAGGAGAAGTAATAGTTGGACTTTATACAGAAAAAGCTTGTGGAGAATTAAATGATGTGCCATATTTAGATTATGAAAAAAGAAAAGAGGTAGTAGAAAATTTAAAATTTGTAAGCAAAGTTATTCCCCAAGATAGTGCAAGTTATAAAGAAAATTTATTAAAACTAAAACCAGATTTCGTAGTGCATGGAGATGATTGGAAAAGTAATTATAAAAAAAAGTATAGAGATGAAGTGATAGAAATATTGAAAGAATGGGGTGGTGAGTTAGTAGAAATTCCATATTCACAAGATATAATAGAAGAAGAGATAGATAAAGAAAAAAAAAGAGTAGGTATTACAACAGGACTTAGATTAAAAAGACTTAGACAACTTTTAAATGCAAAACCTTTAATAAAAATAATGGAAGTTCATAATGCTTTAAGTGGGCTTATTGTAGAAAATACAAAAACAGAAGATAATTTAAGTTATGATGGAATGTGGAGTAGTAGTTTGACAGATTCTACTTCAAAAGGTAAACCAGATATTGAAGCAGTAGATTTAACAGCAAGATTAAATACAATAAATGAGATTTTTGAAGTAACAACAAAACCACTTATTTTTGATGCTGATACAGGTGGGAAGATAGAACATTTTGAATTTACTGTTAGAAGTTTAGAAAGAGTTGGAGTAAGTGCGGTAATTATAGAGGATAAAACAGGATTGAAAAAAAATTCCCTTTTTGGTAATGAAGTAGCTCAAACACAAGATACAATAGAAAATTTTTGTACTAAAATTAAAGCAGGGAAAAAAGCACAAATTTCAAAAGATTTTATGATAATAGCAAGAATTGAAAGTTTAATTTTAGAAAAAGGGCTTGAAGATGCTTTAAAAAGAGCTTTTGCTTATGTAGAAGCAGGAGCAGATGGGATAATGATACATTCAAGACAAAAAAAACCAGATGAGATAATAGAATTTGTAAAAAAATTCAGAGAAAAAAATTCTAATACTCCAATAGTTGTAGTGCCAACTTCTTTTAATTCAGTTACAACTGATGAATTTGAGAAAATGGGTGTAAATGTAGTGATTTATGCAAATCATATGTTAAGGGCTGCTTATCCAGGAATGAAAAAAGTAGCAGAAATTATTTTAAAACATAAAAGAAGTTTAGAAGCAGAGCCATATTGTATGCCAATAAAAGAGATTTTAAATTTAATACCAGGGACTAAATAATGATAGATACAAAAGAGTTTGTAAAAAAATTAGTAGAAAATGGATATACTCATCTATGTGTAGTGCCGTGTAGTTTTGCTAAAAACTTAATAAATGAAGCAATAAACAATCAAAATTTAGAATATATTCCAAGTGCAAGCGAAGCAGTGGCAGTAAGTATAGCAGCAGGTCTAAAAGTAGCAGGAAAAAAACCGATAGTTATTGTTCAAAGTTCAGGGCTTACAAATATGGGAAGCTCAATAACAAGTATGTTAAAACCATATAATATAACTTTTCCAATTATTACCTCTTGGAGAACATATAAAGAGGGGGATAGCGAAGTTCAACACAAACATCTCGCAACTGAGCTTCCAAAACTAATAGAAGCTTATGGATATGAAAATCAGATATTAAGTCAAGATAGTTTAGAAGAGATTATTTCTCAAATCAATAATTCAGATAACTCATTTTTAATTAATATCTTAAAAAAAGACACATTTTTAAAAGTGGAATTAGAAGAGCAATTCAAAATAGAATTACCTTATCCAAAAAGAAGTGAATTTTTAAAAACTTTAAATGAAAAATATAAAGGTAGTGATATTATTTTTATAGGGACTACTGGAAATACAGCAAGAGAGATGTATTCTTTTATGAAAGATACAAATAACTTTTATATGGTCGGAAATATGGGAGGTGCTTTATCGCTTGGGCTTGGAATGGCAAAAGCTGGAAAAAAAGTGTTTGTTTTAGGTGGAGATGCTGAGTTTGTTATGCATATGGGAGGACTTACTACTGCTGGAAGATATAAAGATGAAATAAATCTTAATTATATCCTTTTTGATAATGAAAGCAATAAATCAACAGGGGGTCAAGCAACTTATCAAAATCATGTTTCTTATTTAGGAATTGCTAAAAATAGTGGTTTAAATGTAATAGATAAAACTATCACTCAAATTGATGATTTTTCTAAAACTTTGGATAATTTAGATAATGGTTTAAATTTTGTTTATGTGAAATGTAGTTATGATGAAACAACTCCAAGACCACCAGTTGATGTGGTAACTATAAATAAGGTGTAATTATGAAAAGAATTATGGTTGATATGTCAGTGACAATTATTCATCATGGACATATAAGATTATTAAAAAAAGCAAAAGAGTATGGCAAAGTTATTGTAGGGCTTACAACTGATGATGAAATTTTAAATAAAAAAGGGTATATTCCTGAACTTGCTTTTGAATATAGAAAAGAGATTTTAGAAGCTATAAAATATGTTGATGAAGTTGTGCCTACTCCTTGGCTTATAGATGAATCTATTTTAGATAAGTATAATATTGATTTATTAGTTCATGGAAGTGATAACTCTAATCAAGTTTCTGAAGATAGACTTTTAGTTTTTCCAAGAACAGAGGGGATTAGTAGTACCGATATTAGACAAAGAGCTTGTGAAATTTTTCAAGTAAAAAAAGGAAAAAGTCAAATGAAAATAAAAAGAAATATATTATTAAATCCAGGACCAGCAACAACTACTGATTCTGTAAAAATGGCACAAGTTGTGCCAGATATTTGTCCAAGAGAAAAAGAATTTGGCGATGTGATGGAGTATATCTCAAATGAATTAACTTCATTTGTAGCAGATAACGAAAAATATACAACTATCCTTTTTGGAGGGAGTGGGACAGCAGTTGTTGAAGCAGTTATTTCATCGGTAATTGATAAAGATAAAAATTTTCTAATTATAAATAATGGAGCTTATGGTAAAAGAATGACACAAATTGCTTCAAGATATAAAATTGATTTTTATGAATTTAAATCTTCACCAATAGAGCCAATAGATATAAATGAATTAGAAAAAATGATAAAAGAGAAAAATATAGATTATTTAGCAATAGTTCATAACGAGACAACAACAGGTCTTTTAAATAATTTAGATGAAATAGGAAAATTATCAAAAAAATATAATTTTGAATTGATAGTTGATGCTATGAGTTCATACTCGGCAATTCCTATTGATATGGAAAAACAAAATATTTCTTATTTATGTGCGAGTAGCAATAAAAATATTCAAGGAATGGCAGGAGTTGGTTTTGTTATTGCGAATAAGAAATCTTTAAATAGATTAAAAGAGGTAGAACCAAGAAGTTTTTATCTATCTTTATATGAACAATATCAAAACTTTATAAAAACTCATCAAATGAGATTTACTCCTCCAGTTCAAACTCTTTATGCTTTAAAACAGGCAATTATTGAAACAAAAAAAGAGGGAATTGAAAATAGATATAAAAGATATTCTAAATCGTGGGAAACTTTAACAAATGGACTTAAAAAACTTAATTTAAAATATCTTGTAGATGATAAATATCATTCAAAAATTATTACTTCTATTTTTATACCAGATGGGGTAGATTTTGATAAAATGCACGATTATTTTTATGAAAAAGGATTTACAATCTATCCTGGTAAAGTTGAGGAATTTAATACTTTTAGAGTTGCTAATATCGGTGATATTGATTATAGAGATATTGAAGAGTTTTTGAAGTTGTTGGAAAGACATATTAACGAATAGGAGGTTTTAAAATGACATTTGCACAGAGATTTTTAGATGATATTACGATAGATTATATTGAATTTGATTTTAATGAGAGGTACAAAAGAAGAGGATTAAAAAATAAATATTTAAATAAAAAAATAGCAGAAGAAAATTTAAAGTTATTTAAACAAATTGCAGATAAATATAATTTGAAATTGATATTGGCATATGGAACTTTATTAGGTGCAATAAGGGAAGGAGATTTTATTACTCATGATTATGATATTGATTTAATGATATTTAAAGAAGATATAGAAAAATTATTATTAAAATTAAAACTTTCTTAAAAGGTATAATACATGAAAACAATTAAAAAAATAGCAAAGAGAAGTTTTCCAAATCTTTATCAAAAATTAGGGAATATTAAACGAAATAAGATAATCAATAAGTTTAAAAGAAATTATCCTGAAGTGAAATTATTTTTTACGGAAGAAAGAAAATTATATTCTCAACATAATCAAGATTATATAGTTTATAATAATTTTTTTAGAGATAAAAAAGATGGTATATTTTGTGATGTTGGAGGTAATCACCCTTTAAATATAAATAATACACGATATTTTGAAGAATTGGGTTGGAATGGGTATGTATTTGAACCATTACCTTATATGAAACCTCTTTGGGAAAAACATAGAAAAGCAAAGTTTTTTCCATTTGGGGTTTCTGATAAAAATGATAAACTAACTTTTTCTATTGTTAAAAATGTTAGTGGATGGGAAGATATGTTATCTTTTGTAAAAGAAACAAGAGATGAAGATTATGGATATGAAACTGAAGAGATTACTATTGAAGTAAAACCATTAAAAGAAGTTTTTGAAAAAGAGAATATTACTCATATAGATTATATGAGTATAGATGTTGAGGGACATGAGCTTAATGTATTAAAAGGGATTGATTTTTATAAGGTTAGAATTAATGTATTAACCATTGAAAATAACTATTTAAAAAATCCAATTTATGGAGATGATAGGATAAGGGAAATAATGTTTGAAAATGGATACATATTTTGGGGTAGGATAGTTGGACTTGATGATATTTTTGTGCATAAGGAATTTTTAGAAAATGAATAAAACAATAGCTTTTTATTGCCAAGGTGATGATAGAGTAAAGAATGATTATTTTTTAGATAATTATGATGATACTAATGAATATGTAAGATTAAAAAATGAACTTGTAAAAGATGGATATGAGGTTCATAGTTTAGATGTTTATCAAAAACAAAATATTATTACAGATATTTGTATATTTTTAGATATCCCAACTTTTTCTATCAATAAAATTATAGATAAAAAAACGAAAGCTATTGCATTTTTAAGAGAAGCAGAGATTGTAAATAGTATCAATTATGATAAAAATAGACATAAAGAATTTGATAAAATTTTAACCTGGAAAAAAGATTTAGTAGATAATAAAAAATATTTTTATATTTCATCTACAAGGTTTGTAAAAAAAGATATAAAAGTAGAAAATCATAATAATAGAAAACTTTGTGTGTTGGTAAATAGTAATTTAAGTTCTAATATAAAAGGGGAATTATATTCTAAAAGATTAGAATTTATAAAATGGTTTGAAAAAAATGCATTAAATGATTTTGATTTATATGGATTTGGTTGGGATAAATGGAGTTTAAAAATAAGGGGTAGGACTCTTTTTAGCACAAAGTTATTTGCTCCTAAAAGAGTGTCTTATAAAGGAATTGCTGATGATAAACTAAAAGTAATGAGTAGGTATAAATTTTCAATTTGTTTTGAAAATACGAATACAGTTAAAGATTATATTAGTGAAAAAATTTTTGATTCATTTTTTGCTAAATCTGTTCCTATTTATTGGGGGGCTCCAAATATAGAAGAATATATTCCAAAAAATTGTTTTATTGATTTTAGAGATTTTAAAAATTTTGAAGAGTGTTATTCTTATATAAAAAATATGAGTGAAAATGAGTATTTAAACTATATTTATAATATAGAAAATTTTTTAAATAGTGATAAAATAACACCATTTTTACTTGATAGTTGGGTAGAAAATTTTAAAAAGGTTATAAAAAATGTTTGATTTACTAAAAAAAATATATTGGATAATTTTTTCTACTCATCAATGGTATATTTTATATAGAAAAAAAGATAGTAAAAATTGGATAAAATTAAAACAGCCTAAAAATGTAAGTCGTGCTGATAGTTTTGTAATTTATGAAAATGAAAAGTATTATATTTTTTTTGAAGAGTTTGATATAAAAGAAAGGCATGGATATTTATGTGTAGGTGAGTTAAATCAAAAAGATAATAGTTTAGAAAATGTTAAAATCATTTTAAAAGAAAATTATCATTTATCTTTTCCAAATGTTTTTAGATGTAAAAGCGAATACTATATGATACCAGAATCTCATGCAAATAATGAAATTGCTTTATATAAATTTGTAGAATTTCCTTATAAGTTAGAAAAAATTAAAACTTTAAAAAAAGGGAATTATGCTGATAGTGTTTTATTAGAGTATAAAGAAAAATTTTATCTATTTACAAATAAGTCTGAAAATAGCAGTGATTTACATTCTAAAAATTTATCTGTATTTGTATCTAATGATTTTATAAATAATGATTTTGTAGAAACTCATCAAAATCCTGTAATTCAAGGTAGTGAATTTTCAAGAATGGGTGGAAAATTTATTAAAGAAAATAATAAACTTTATAGAGTTTCACAAGATTGTAAAACAAGATATGGATATAAAATAAATATAATGGAAGTAGAAAAATTAACCCAAAAAGAGTATAAAGAAAAATTAGCAATATATATATATCCACCAAAAGGGTATATCGCTTTTCATACTTTAAATAGTGATAATGATATAGAAGTAGCAGATGGGAAGGTTGTTGTAGTTAATACAAAAACTATTTTTAAAGGGATTAAGAATTTGATAAATATTTTAAAAAGGAAAATTTATGTTAAGTAAAAGATTTGAATATGATGGTAAAGAGTGTGAGAGATTAAATGAATTGCAGTTAAAGGCTAAAAAAGAGATAAAAGAAAAAATTGATAATGGATTTTATCAATTTGAAGAAATTAATTGTCCAATTTGTGGAAGTAATGAAAAATTAGAAATTTCACAAAAAGATAAATATGGGCTTCCACATCAAATAAGTTTATGTAAAAATTGTGGTTTTTTATATGCGAGTAAAAGACTTACAAATGATAGTTATACAGATTTTTATATTCATCATTTTAATGATTTAGATATAGGATATAGCATGGGATTTGATATATCTTTTAATGACCAATATAATAATGCTAAAAATGCTATATATCCATTTATAAAGGATAAGATAGATTTATCGAAACTTTTAAATGTTCTTGAAATTGGTTGTAGTTCAGGGGGGGCAATGCAATATTTTAAAGAAAAGGGGTATAATGTTGTAGGACTTGATTTAGGAATAGATGCAGTTGAATATGGTAAAAATAGAGGATTAAATCTTATCAATATAGATTTACCAGATTTTCAAACAGATATAAAGTTTGATTTGGTTATTTATAATAGTGTGTTAGAGCATATTGTAGATTTAAAATCTCATTTTGAAAAGTTGCAAGAGATTTTAAAAGATGATGGATATATTTTTGTAAGAGTTCCGGGTATTAAAAATTTGCATAATAATTCTTTTCATAAATTTGACTTGCTTAATTTTATAACTTTGCCACATATATATTATTTTTCTGTAACTACTTTGACAAATTTGATGAATAAATATGGCTTTAAAAAAGTAAAAGCAAATGAAATAATCTTTTCTTTATATCAAAAAGATAATAATGTAAAGTTTAATATACAAAATGATTATGATGAAGTTTTAAAATATATTGAAAAGCAAGATAATATCTTAAAAATTAAAATCAAAAATATTTTATTTAAAATCAAAATGATAGTTAGAGAAGTTTTAGTTGGAGTTGGGTTATTAAATATTATCAAAAGATTATTAGGAAGAAAAGTTGTATAAAAAAATAGTTTTTTTTAATTCTACAATGCAAGTAGGTGGTCCAGCAAGAGTAATAAGTTTATGGAGTAGATATTTTATAAAAAAAGGTTTAGAAGTAGAAATAGTTTCAAATATAGATGGAGAGCTTTTTTATGATTTTGGAGATGTAAAATACTCTGTTCTTGGGATTGGTAAGTTCAAACAAAAATCAAAATTAAAAGCATTATATAAGATTTATCAATTTCTAAAAAATAGAAAAGATGAAGTTTTGATTTTTAATAAAGGATTATATATTAGTTATCTTTTTATTTTAAAGAAATTAGGTTTAATTGATAAAAGTTTAAAATTAGTCTATTTTGCACATGGGGGAAGTAGTGATTTTAAGAGTATGTATAATAATCTTATAAATTATATGATATATGAAACTTTTGATAATATAATTGTATTGCATAATGATTATGCTAATTTTGAATATAGAGATATAACACTAAAAAGAAAAATAATAAACTCTATGTTTAAAAATCAGTGGGATAATTTAAAACAAAAAATAGTTTATATTCCAAATCCTGTAACTTTTAGAAGCGAAAAAAGTGTTGATTATAATCAAAAAACTGTTTTAGCAGTAGGAAGACTTGATAAAATAAAAGGGTTTGATTTATTGATTAAAGCTTGGGAAAAGTTAGCAAATCAATATAGTGATTGGAGATTAAGAATTGTAGGTAGTGGAGAAGAGGAGAAAAATCTTAAAAATTTAGCAAAAAATATAAAAAATATAGAGTTTATTCCTGCTCAAAAAGAGATAAAAAAAGAGTATTTAAAAGCTTCTATCTATGTTATGTCATCAAGAGAAGAAGGGATGCCTATGGTAGTAGTAGAGGCTATGGAATGTGGTTTGCCAATAGTAGCTTTTGCAAATGTAGGGGCTAAATTTTTAGTAAAAGAGAATGGAATTTTATGTGAAGTTGGAGATATAGAATGTTTAGCAAAAAATATAGAAAAACTTATAAAAGATAAAAATTTAAGAGAACAACTTGGTAAAACTTCAAAAGAGTTAGTTAAACAATTTTATATAGAAAATTCAGCAAAAAATTGGGATGAGATATTGGAGAAAAAATGAAAATAATAACTTGCACAGGATATGGAGGCACAGGAAGTAGTGCTATTACAGATTTATTAAAAGAATTTGATAATGGTTTATCGCTTGGAGATGCTGAATTTTGGTTTTTACAAGATTATAATGGAATTAGTGATTTAGAGTATTATCTTATAGATGGAAATCATCGCTCACGAGTAAATTTAACTATCAAAAAATTTAAAAAATATATAGAAGAATATAATGGATTTTATAGTAAATTTTTTGGAAAAAATTATAAAAAATTTTCTTATGAATATATAGAAACTTTAATAGATGCAAAGTTTAAAAAAGCAATAAGTTATTATGAAATTGATAGTAAATTTAAAAAACTTTTTTGGTTTAGGATAAGTCCTATTTTACAAAAAATTTTTGTAAAAATTATAGGTAAAGATTTTGATGAATTCACCCCTTTTATGCCACTTGAAGAGAAGTATTATTCTATTCCCAATAGAGAAAGATTTTATAAAGAAACGAAACAATATATTTCAAAACTTTTTAATTTATTGAATGATAAAAATTATCAATTTTTAGCGATAGACCAGTTAGTTCCTGCTATGAATGCCAAAAGATATATGAATTATGTAGAAAATTTAAAAGTTGTAATTGTGGATAGAGATCCAAGAGATTTGTTTTTATTAAATGAATTAGTTTGGAAACAAGCTCCTTATGTATGTAATACAAAAAATGTAGATGAATATATAGTTTGGTATAAAACAATGAGAGAACATAGAAAATTTGAAGAAACTAATGAAAACATAATTTATATAATGTTAGAGGATTTAATTTACTCTTATGAAGAAACTTTAAAAAAATTATATAAATTTTTTGAAATAGATGAAAAATATCATACTAAAAAAGGAAAGTTTTTTAATCCTAATATATCAATAAAAAACACAAAATTATGGGAACAATATCCAAATTATAGAATAGATGATGTAGAAAAAATAAAGAAGGAATTAGATGAATATTGTTTCAAAGGATAGTTTAATAAAGTTAATTGAAATACATTTTTTTGATTATTTAAAAGATGAAAATTATCAAATTTTAGATATAAAATCTAAAAATTTATTAACTTCAAATAGGTTTGATTTATCTTTTAAACTTTTATATTTAGAGATGTTAGATAAAAATTTATCTTTTTCAAAAGAGATTTATAAAGAGCATATAAAAGCTTTTTCTCTTGGTAAATTTACTGAACCAGGAAATGAAAAAAAAAATAGTATTGAAAAATTTGAAAAAGAGTTTATAAATGTTTTTAATGATATAAAAAAGAGTGGTTTTGATAAAAGAAAAACTCTTGTTCCATTATCAAAAAATAGCACTATTTTGAATGGAGCTCATAGAGTAGCAAGTTGTATCTATTTAGATAAAAATATTAGCGGTGTAAAGTTAGATATAGAAGATTCTAATTATAATTATGAATTTTTTTATAAAAGAGGAATGAAAAAAGAGGATTTAGATATAGGAGCTATAAAATTTGTTGAGTATCTACAAAATCCATATATCGCTTTTATTTGGCCATCTGCCAAAGGAAAAGAGGAAGAAATAGAAAAGATAATTCCAAACATAATATATAAAAAATCTTTTAAACTTAATCAAAATGGAGCTCATAATTTGATGACAGAGATTTACAATAATGAATCTTGGCTTGGGAGTTTTGAAAATCATTTTAGAGGAGCTACAAATAAAGTAATAGAATGTTTTAAATCTTTTGATGATGTAAGAGTTTATCTTTTTACGGCGAATAGTTTAAATGAAGTTTTAGATATAAAAGAGAATATAAGAAAACTATTTAATATAGGAAAACATTCTATTCATATAACTGACATAAAAGAGGAGGCTTTAAATGTAGCAAATATAGTTTTTAATGATAATAGTATTCACTTTTTAAATTATGCAAAACCTACAAAATTTATCTCTAATAAAAGTAGATTAGATAAAATTAAACACTTTTTAGAAAAAAATAATCTAAATTCAAAAGATATTGTTTTTGATTCAAGTATAGTTTTATCTATCTATGGATTAAGAGAAGCAAAAGATATAGATTTTTTAAGTAGTGTTAAAATCAACTATAATATAGAAAATATAAATAATCATGATGAAGAGTTAAAATTTTATCAAAATAGTAAAGATGAACTTATCTATAATCCAAAAAACTATTTTTATTTTAATGGGATAAAATTTATCAGTTTTGATACTCTTTATAAAATGAAAAAAAATCGTACTGAAACAAAAGATAAAAATGATATAAAAATAATGGAAGCAATGATTGAAAATAATTTTTTTAAAGAGATAATATTTAAATTTAAACAGAAACTTTTTTATATTCAAATGTTTATAAAACAAAAAATTATAAATATATTAAGAAAATTAGGGTTATTAGAAAAAGTTTTAGAAATATATAGAAAGGCTAAATAGATGAATGAAGCACTGGTTTCAGTTGTAATGTCAGTATATAATGCAGAAAATTATTTAGAAGAAGCGATTTTATCAATTTTAAATCAAACATATAAAAACTTTGAATTTATAATTATAAATGATGGCTCAACTGATATAAGTTTAGAAATTATAGAAAAATATGCTAAAAAAGATAACAGAATAAAAGTGATTAGTCGTGAAAATAAAGGGCTTATTTATAGTTTAAATGAGGGGATAAAATTATCAAAAGGTAAATATATAGCAAGAATGGATGCTGATGATATTAGTTTGCCAGACAGATTTGAAAAGCAGGTTAAATTTATGGAAAATAATTTGGATGTAGGTGTTTGTGGGAGTAGTGTTATAAGTTTTAATGATTCTTTTCAAAAAAAATGGGTTTTATATACAAAAAATGAGATGTTAAAAGCAGAATCTTTTTTTTCTTCCCCTTTTGCTCACCCTTCTGTAATGATAAGAAAATCTATTATAGATAAATATAAACTTTTTTATGATAAAAATTTTATTCATACAGAGGATTTTGAATTATGGGTTAAAATGGCAAAATATACAAATTTTTATAATTTTAAAGAAGCTTTGTTAAAATATAGAATTTCAAATAATTCTATTACAAAAATAGCAGAAAATAATATAGAGGAAAGATATAAAATTGTTTCAAAAATTTTCAATAATTATGAAAAATTAGGGTTTAGAATAGATTATCATTTACATTTTATATTGAGTGTGAATATAAGATTAAAAAAAAGTGATATTAAATTATCTGAATTAAAAATTTATTTTGATAAAATGTTAAAAGAGAATGAAAAAATAGGAATTTTTAATAATTTTGCTTTAAAAAAAGTTTTAGGTAAAAGATGGCTTTGGTATATTTATTATAAAAAAAATTTTAAGGCTATTTTTTCAAAATACTTTTTTTATGGAATTTTAGGATTATATAAATGAAAAAATTGAGTATATTGATTTATTCAATGGGATTAGGTGGTGCTGAAAAGAGTTTATCTTTACTTTTGCCATATTTTGAAAAGGAGTTTGAAGTTTTTTTAGTATTGATGAATGAAACGATAGAGTTTCAAGTTCCAAAAAATATAAAAGTAATTTTTTTAGAAAAATCATTACCATTTGAAAATGGGATAAAAAAATTGATTAAAATCCCTTATTTATCGTTTAAATATGCTAAATTTTGTCAAAAAAATAATATAGATATATCATTATCTTTTATGGTTAGACCAAATTATATAAATAGTTTATCAAAAAAATTTGGAAATAGAAGTAAGATAATTATATCTGAACACTCTTATCCAAGTTATCAATATCAAAATAATAATTTACAATCTAAAATAAATAAAATTTTAATTAAATATCTTTATAAATTTAGTGATGAAATAGTAGCAGTTAGTAAAGCAGTAAAAAATGATTTAGAAAAAAATTTTGCTTTAAAAAATGTAAAAGTTATTTATAATCCTATTTCAAAAGAGGAGATTATTAAAAAATCAAAAGAAAGAGTTGATGATTTTAATTTTGATACTTACACTTATATAACTGTTGGAAGGTTAGATGATGGTAAAAATCACGAATTTATGATAAAAGAGTTTTCAAAATTAAAAAATAATTCAAAACTTATTATTATTGGAGAAGGGGTATTAAAAAATTATCTACAAAATTTGATAAAAGAATTAAATTTAGAAAATAGAGTTTTTTTATTAGGAGAGAAAAAAAATCCATATAAATATATGTTAAATTCTGATTGTTTTTTATTTACTTCTAAATTTGAATCTTTTGGAATAGTTTTAATTGAAGCAATGGTATTAAATATCCCTATTATTTCTACAAACTTTGGTCAAGTTACACAAGAAATTTTGGGTAATAATGGAACTGAAAACTTTTATTTATCATTAAAAAATTGTGATAAACAAAATATAAATTATGATATATCTAAATTTGAGATAGATTATATAGTAGAATTATATTTTAATTTTTTTAATACTTGTCAGATTACTAAAATTATTATTACCCAATTTCAAGATAGAAAAGAGGGTGCATGAGAACAATTTTATTAAATGGTAAAAAAGATAATTGAAGGAGTATTTTAAAATGTTAAAAAAAATAATTGTTTTATTTATAAGTTTGTTTATAGGATTTATTTTTATAGATAACTTTACAAACATAAAAGAGGTATTGGGATTTATTCACCAAAAAGAGTATTTCAAAGCAATAATATACTTTGGAAATTATATTATAGGAGTTTTAGCAGTTTTATTTTTATTGTTAAATAGATATACAAAATATATCACTCTATTTTTATTGTTAATTATGATGACTATTGAGTTAGGGTATAGAAATTTATCCCCATTAGGATTTGGGTATGGTGATGCTTTATTGATTTTAAATGAGTATGATTTAGCAACAGATGCTTTTAAAAGTTATTCAAAAGAATTTTTATTTCCATTTTTTGAAAGTTTGATGTTTGTAGGATTTTTGTATTTTTATACTAAAAAATTATATCTAAAATATAGTTATTTAGTAGGGATTATTTTATCTATAATAACTATATTTGTCTCTTATAAAGTGCTAAAAATCTCAAATGGGGTTAGAAGTGGTTATGTTGTTTTATTTAAAGAGCCTATAATTTTATTTTATACAGCTAATAATAAATTGTATGTAGGAGATAGGCAAAAAGTAACAATTTCCCCTAAAAAACCATATTTTAAACATATTATTTATATTGTAGATGAGAGTATAAGGGGGGATATTTTGTCATTAAATGGATTTGAAAAAAATACAACCCCTTTTTTAGTTTCTATAAAAGATAAAATTTTTAATTATGGTATAGCAAGTTCAGGAGGAATTTGTAGTAGTTATTCAAATGCTATTTTGCTTACAGGAATTCAACCACATCAACTTGTAGATACAAAAGAGTTAGCAAGAAAACAACCTTTAATTTTTCAATATGCTAAAACAGCAGGATTTAAAACATCTTTTTTTGATATGCAAAATAGTAGAATAAAACCAAACAACTTTTTTCAGAAAGATGATTGGAAATATATTGATTATAGTTTTTTTATAAAAGATTATAAAAAACCTTATAAAGTTTATGAAAAAGATTTAATAGGGATTAAAAAATTAAAAGAATATATTTTAAAACATAAAAATGAAAATACATTTACTTACTTTGTAAAGCAGGGTTGCCATTTTTCTTATGAGAATAAATATCCAAAAAATCAAGAAATTTTTAAACCGGTTATAAGTGGTAATATTTGGGGAGAGTGGAATTTAAAAATTAGACCAAAATTTTTAAATACCTATTATAATGCAGTTCGTTGGGAAGTAGATAATTTTTTTAAAACACTTTATAAAGAGTTAAATAATACAGATACTTTAATTATATATACATCAGACCATGCTCAAAATTTAATGGATGATTTATCTATAAAACAAACTCATTGTGCAAAAGGTCCAGCTCCGTCTGTAATGGCAAAAGTGCCATTATTTTTGATACCTATGAATAATAAAAAGATAAAGTTTAAAAAACAAAATATAAACAAAGCAAGTCATTTTAATCTTTTTGGAACAAATTTGTATTTTATGGGGTATGATATTAAGGATATAAATAGATTATATGGTAAAAGTTTACTTAATGATTTATCTACTCAAAAAAGAATTTTTACAAGTGGGGATATCTTTGGTAGAAGTAAGATGTATAAAAATAAATTTTAAAGGAAAGAAATGAACGATTTTAAACAATTTTTAAGTTTAGAAGAAGATAAACTTAATTGGAAAATAGTATTATTTTTAATACTTATTGCTTATGCTTTTAATATAGCAGTTAGATATATTTATATTAGTTATGTTGGAGATATACCAGACTTTCAATGGCATGGACATATAATGTTAAATAATAATGATGGTTATACTTGGGCAGAGGGGGCAAGAGATATACTTGCAGGATTTCATCAACAAAATGACCTTTCAAGAGTAGATAGAATACCATCTATTCTCACAGCAGCAATTGCTAAGTTTTTCCCTTTTATCCCTTTTGATGTATTGATTGAATATCTACCTGGATTTTTAGGAAGTTTAGTTGTTATTCCTGTTGTTTTGATTGGTAGAGTTTTAGGTTCTACTTGGATGGGGTTTTTAGCTGGTCTTATGAGTGGAATGGTATGGAGTTATTATCATAGGACAATGTTTGGATATTATGATACAGATATGTTGGTGATTGTTTTACCTACATTTGCTGTATGGGCTATTTTATGGAGCTTAAAAAGACAAAATAAGACTTTTTTCTTTTTAGCACCTTTTATTGAAATTTTAATGATTAAATGGCATGGAGGACTTTTTAATATAGCAAATGGATTTTTTATAATGACAGCTATTTATATAGCTATTTTTCAGAGAGAAAAAAATTCTATTTGGTTTTTATTATTACTTATTATACCTATTTTAAAAATAGGATTCATTTATAAAATAGTAATTTTATCATTAGCTTATTTTGGAGTTTTAAAATTTGAAAAAGAGATAAATATTAAATATTTTTTAGGTGGAGTTATTGGTATTTATTTGATACTTATCGGACTTCCTTGGATATATTATACATTGAATAATAGTTATTTTACAAGAGCAGTTACTACAGCAGATGATGGATTTAAATATTTTAGTGTGGTAAATACTGTAAGTGAAGCAAGTCATATAGATATGGATGTATTGATTCATAGAATTAGTGGAAGTTATTTAGGATTTATTTTAGGAACACTTGGGTATTTATTATTAGCTATTCGTTATCCTATTATTTTAATATCTCTTCCAATGGTAGTATTAGGACTTTTTGCTGTAAGAGGTGGGCTTAGATTTACTATTTTTGCTGTACCATTTTTTGCTTTAGGTGATGCTTATATTGCTTATTTAATTGCTAAATTAAGCTATAAAATGTTTAATGAAAAAATAGCGAAAATTGCAGTTTATGTAGTTTCATTAGCTATTATGAGTGGATTTATATATCCAAATTATAAACATATACATCAATATATTATGCCTACAGTTTTTAATAAAGATGAGGTTAGTGTATTAAATAGATTAAAATATATAGCTTCAAGAGAAGATTATGTGCTTACTTGGTGGGATTATGGTTATCCTATTAGATATTATGCTGATGTAAAAACTTTAGTAGATGGTGGAAAACATTATGGAAATGATAATTTTCCTGTTAGTTTTGCTTTGACAAGAGATTTATTAGCATCTAGAAATATGGCTGTATTAGATGTATATCAAACAGAATATAATTATAGACATAATATAAAAAGTGAAGATTATTTAAAATATATGATGAAAAAATATGGATTTAGTGACCCTAATTTATTTTTAGAATATTTAGATACTAATATAAAATTACCAAAATTAAAAGAAAATATTTATTATTATTTACCACTTAGAATGATGAATATTTTTCCTACAGTAGCTGTATTTAGTACTATAGATTTAAAAACAGGTAAAAATCAAAGACATCTATTTATGCAAACAAAAGCAGTAAAACAACAACAAAATATTATAACATTTTCAAATGGTGTAAGACTTGATTTAAAAAATGGTGTGTTAATTTTTGGAAAACAAATAGTTCCTATAAAAAGATTGGCAGTAACTAGATATCATAAAGGAAAAGTAGTAAAAAGTATTCAAAAAATCCGCTCAGAAGGATTAAATGTTGTTTATATGAAAAGTTATAATAAATGGTTAATTATGGATGATTTTTTCTTTAATAGTGCATATATTCAACTATTTGTATTTGAAAACACAGGGGGACTTTTTGAGCCTGTTATTTTAGACCCATTAGTAAAAGTATATAAAGTTAAACAATAATGTGTGGAATTGCTGGATTTAATTTTAGAGTAAATAAAGAAAATATTCTAAAAAAACTCCATCATAGAGGACCAGATGAAGATGGAGTTTTTGAAGATAAAAACTTTTCTTTTTTCCATACTCGCCTCTCTATTCAAGATATTCAGAGTGGACATCAGCCATTTTTTTATAAAAATTATATGATTATTTTTAATGGTGAGATTTATAATCACATTGAACTTCGCAAAAATTTAGATGTAAACTTCACTACTTCTTCAGATACTGAAACTTTACTTCATTTATATTTAAAGTATCGTGAAAATATGTTTGAGATGATTGATGGAATGTTTGCTTTTTGTATTTATGATGGAGAAAGGCTTTTTTTTGCAAGAGATAGAGCTGGTAAAAAACCTCTTTATATTTATCAAAAAGGAGACAAATTTGGATTTAGTAGTGAAATAAATGCACTTAAATTTTTAGATTTAAGTATTGATGAAGATGATATTAAATTGTTTTTAGATACGGGATTTTGTGAGAGTGGGTATAAAGAGATTAGTGAATTTCCAGCTGGGCATTATGGATATTTTAAGAAAGAATTAAAAACTTATAAATATTTTGATATTTTAGATTTTTATAATCAACCTAAAATTTTAAATCCTTATGAAGAGGTTGAAAAGGTATTAGAAATTTCTATAAAAAATAGATTAGTTTCAAGTGATGTAGAGGTTGGAGCATTTTTAAGTGGAGGGATTGATAGTAGTTTAATAGTAGCTAAAGCGAGTGAATTTCAAAAACTTAAAACTTTTACAGTTAGATTTGATGGGCAGTTTGATGAGAGTAGTTTGGCTTTATTAGTAGCTAAAAGATATAATACAGAACATCATATTATAGATGTAAATATAGATTTTAATGAAATAGAAAAAATTATTTTAAATTATGGAAAACCTTTTTTTGATAGTAGTGCAATTCCAAGTTATTTTGTAAGTAAAGAAGCAAGTAAACATCTAAAAGTGGTATTAAATGGTGATGGAGCTGATGAGATTTTTGGTGGGTATAGAAGGTATGTGCCATTTATAAAAGGTTGGGATAAAATAGCTAAAAAATTTGCTTTTATATTACCTTTACTAAGCCCTACAAGTAGAGGAAAATTGATGTTTGTTTATCGTTTGATTAGAGCCAGTAATAAAGAAGGAATTGAATGGTATAATACATTATTAAATGATGTTTTTGTAGATATTTATAGTTTTGATTCTAAAAAAATATCAAAAATAGATAAATTTATAAAAGAGATAAAATTAGATAGTTTTGAAAAGCTTTCATATGTAGATTTTGAGCTAAATTTAAAAGGTTTAGTTATGAAAATGGATATAGCTACTATGGCTAATTCACTTGAAGCAAGAAGTCCATTTTTAAGTAAATATATGTTAGAACTTGCACCAAGAATTGATAAAAATGATAAATTATTAAAAAAAATACTTAGAGAATTATCAAACAAATATTTACCACATGAACTTATAAATGCACCTAAAAGAGGATTTGAAATTCCACTTACAAATTGGGTAAATAACGAAATGAATGAAATAATTATGAGTTATTTAGATAAAGGTTTTTATAAACATTTTGTAGATGAAAAGGTGATAAAAAATATAATTGAGCGAAAAATAAATATACCAGAAGATAAAAGGGCAAAAATTTTATATTTATTATTTACATTGGAGTTGTGGTATGAAAATCGTTTTTCTTAGTCATTTAGATTTAAATCTATATCTTTTTAGACTTCCTATTATGAAAGAGCTTATCAAAAATGGATATGAAGTATATGCTGTAGCTCCTAAAGGTGAAGTT
>Ga0256843_1001316_pt1 | contig 19745 bp, 18 predicted proteins | sample AlvinellametaG_FD_191572 | JGI IMG/M metagenome (GOLD analysis project Ga0256843, IMG submission 191572) | Pompeii worm associated microbial communities from hydrothermal vent at the East Pacific Rise, Pacific Ocean - Alvinella | ecosystem: Host-associated > Annelida > Integument > Unclassified ... | reverse complement strand
ATTTCCATTCCCGTAGGTAAAACTTCCGACAGTCTCCCAATTGGTCTCCACCTCATCGCCAACCACTTCCAAGAGGAGACCCTCTTCAATGGAGCCTACACCATTGAACAACTGGTAAAATAAGGAAAATAGGGCTCTAATCTTACCCTCTCTTTTTTTCTTTTTTTAATTGGTTTTTTCTCCTGTTTAAACTTTTAAATCTTTCTCTCTGGAGGAATAGTCAACTTTAATGTGAAGGGTAAAAAGAGGAATAATTACCCCATTCTCTATTTTTACCGGCGGGGGCGTTTGACAAAGTCGTCGGGGTTGGTTTTGAGGTAGTTGTGTTTCAAAAGCCAATTGTAAATTTGACTTACAATGGGACCTCCAGCACTTCCTCCGTGTCCCCCGTGCTCTACCAGAACAGTTACCACAACTTGAGGGTGTTTCCAAGGACCATAGGTTGTAATCCACGCGTGGGAGCGGTGGAAATAAGCCAACTCCTCCTCTTTTTGCCGATTGAGCACCTCTTGGGGAATTGATGTAACTTGGGCGGTTCCGGTTTTACACCCCAATGCCAATGGGGTGGTAATATGGGAAGTGGCGGTTCCGTGGCGGGCTTGGCAAACTTCATACATTCCTTTCCGGATATAGTAGAGAAATTTTTTCTCCCGGGGAGTTAAAACATCTTTTGCCGGTTTTTCAACTTTTTGGTCTCCTATCTCCATTGCCAGATGGGGGGTTGGAAGTTTCCCCGAAGCCAAAAGGGCGGTATTTCTTGCCACTTGGAGGGGGGTTGCCAATACAAACCCTTGTCCAATTACTGCATTCAGAGTATCTCCCGGCAACCACGGCTTGTGATACCTTTTCTCCTTCCACTCCCGGGTAGGCATTAAACCGGCTTGCTCTCCCGGAATATCGATACCGGTTTTGACCCCCCATCCCAATCTCTTCATTTCCCGGGAGATTTTGTCAATCCCCAGAGAGAGTCCCAGTTTATAGAAATAGACATCGACACTCTCTTTTATCGCTTTTACCGCATCGGTCCAGCCGTGTCCCCCCAATTTCCAGTCTCTAAATCTCCGGTGTCCCACTTCAATTGAGTAGGGGCAGTAAATTTTTTGGGTTGGGGAGATGGCTCCCAGACTGAGTCCTATCAATACTTCCGACGGTTTAACCGTTGAGCCGGGGGGATAGAGACCCATTACCGGGCGGTTCCAAAGGGGGTGGTAGAGATTGTGGAGGAGTTTTACCCAATTTTTGTAGGAAATACCCTTTACAAAGAGATTGTTATCATAACTGGGGTGGGTAACCAGAGCCAATATTTCCCCGTTGGTTTTCATTACCACCACCGCCCCGGTATACTTTTTCTCCTTCATCAGATTGTAGATAAAACTTTGGAGGCGGTGGTCGATTGTCAATTTTAAGGGGGTTGAAACCGGCTCCTCTATCAGAACCGACATTAAGACCTTATTTCTGGCGTCTACAATCTCCTTTTTCTCCCCCGGTTTCCCTTGGAGAAGGTCATCATAATATTTTTCAATCCCCCGTTTTCCAACTTGGTGGGTCAAGGCAATTACCGGATTTTTTTGAAGCTCTTTTTTGTTGGGCTCTGCCACATACCCCAAAATGTTGGAAAGGGGCTCTCCAAAGGGGTATTTTCTCAAATAGCCAGTTTCGATATGGATATGGGGATTGAGGGTTAAAATAGGTTCAATTTGATAAAGTTGCTCCCGGGTCAAATATTTAACCACCACTATCGGGCGGTGGTAATAGGGGGAGTTCCATTTTTTATACTCTTTGACCATTTGGGTGCGATTCAAATCGGGAATAACTTTGAGGATTGTATTGATGGTTTGATTAAACTCCTCCCCTTTGAGATGGGGGTCAATTCCTATATTGAATCGGAGTTGATTGTAAGCAACGGGAGTTCCATTTCTATCATAAATAATCCCCCGGATAGGGGGAGTTTCTACTACCCGATAATAATTTTTATAGGAGAGTTGTCGATACTTTTCCCCCTCCACCAAAGTCAATTGGTAGAGTCTCCACACCAAAAGGGTGTAGGCAAGGGCAATAAAAGTTAAAACTAATTTAGTTCGCATTTAATAAATAGGGTTATCAGAATAAGGTCTACTGCAAAGTTGTAGGCGTAGAAGAGGGGGTTTCCCCCTTTCCAAAGCCACCACATCAGATAGATAACCACAAGGGAAGCCAAATGTTGGAGGGAGTGGGTTAAAGTGTGGGTTATAATATCTTTTAAAAGCCCCCGATAAAGGACTAAAATTATCAACATAAAGGGAAAAACATTGGTGGGGAGAAGGGTGCTCAATACAAAAAGATAGAGAAGGGCTCCCTCAATGGGGGCACAAATTACAAATACTCCAAATAAAATAGGAAAAATAGGAGTAATAGAGCTCAAAATAGGAACAACTATAGCTCCCAATAGAATTAAAGCGATTTTATAAGTGCTATTTCGTTGCAAATTGGAAAGAATCTGCATTTTATACAATCCTGCCATATTTTTTTTTCGGGAATTGCCTCTTTGGATATTTTGTAAAATCCCAGTTTAGTAAAAAATTCTTCCGCATAGGTTAAGACCAACAGGTCCCGGAGTCCCAATCTTTGCCCCTCTTTTATCAACTCTTCCACCAATCTTTTTCCCAACCCTTTCCCTTGATACCCCTTTTCAATTGCCAAAGAGCGGACTTCCCCCAACAAGGGAGTATAGATATGGAGAGCTCCCACCCCCACCGCTCTTCCTCCCAAATAGAGAAGAAGGTAAGAGCGGATATTTTGGGCTATTTCATCTCTACTTCTCTCCAAAATAGTGCCCTCTTTTACATATGGGGCTAAAATAGCTTCTATTTCCACAATCTCCCGGAGAGTTGCCGGCTTTATTGAAATAGTCTCCATTACTTTTCCCCCTTTCCCCAGAGAATCTCCCCAATTTTTTCTTTAACCTTTTCGAATCCCCGCTTTTTCAAATTGGAAACCAGTAACGCATCGGGAAATTGCCGTTGTAATTTTACCAACTCCCCCTGTTTCAATTTATCGATTTTGGTAAAAATGGTCAAAATCTGTTGGTCGGGGCGGAGAAAACTTCTCAAATACTCCTCTACGCCCCTATCAATCTCCAAATTGGGGTGGCGGGCGTCCCGGAGATGGATAAAAAGTTTAATATTAAACCGGTTCCGGAGGAAATAGTCCAAATTTTTCCCCCACTCCTTTTGGAGGGATTTGGAAACTTTGGCATATCCAAAGCCCGGTAAATCTACCAATCTATATTTTAAGCCATTTTCCTCTATTTCGAAAAAGTTTATAAGCCGGGTTTTCCCGGGGGTAGATGAGGTTTTGGCAATTTTCATACCGGTAAAGGCGTTGAGAAAGGAGCTTTTCCCAACATTACTCCGCCCCAAGAGGGCAACTTCCACCAAATTTGGCTCCACTGCCTCTTTAATGGAAGGTGCCGATTTGAGAAATTTAACTTTCACTATTCAACCTTTAAGATAATTCTAATTGGCTTTTTCCCATTACTTTTAACTTCAGCCTGTTTGGTAAACTTATTGAGTTTGATATAAGTTCCGCTCAACTCTTCATTGGTAACGATATTGACCACTTTGGAGGGACCTTCCAATAAAATATCCCCCTTTTTAATCCAATAGGTGAGTTTACTGGTTGTCCCTTTGTAGATATCTTTGGGGTCAATAGTTATTTTAAATCGGACATTTCCAACCGCCACAAATTTTTTACTTTTCCGATTTTTATCAAAGTAAATAATCAATTTTTTGGCGTAAATATAATCGCTCCCCCTGTGGGCTTGGGCATTGCCCTCCAAAACTGCCATCAATTTATCTGGGTAATAGTGGAATTGGTCTCCCAAAAGCTCAATCTCTTTAATTTTATTGGGGGGTGTCTCCCCTTTCTGTTGTTGGGTGCCTCCCCACGCAATTGCTCCCACCAATAGCAATATTCCAATTTTTTTAACCATTTTTTACCCTTTTTGACCTCCGCTTTTTCCTTTGGGATTGGGTTCTTCTTTTAAAAAGTAGTGGACTTTTTTAGCCTCTATCCGTTTATCATTCCAGACTCTAAACCAGTTGCCGGTGCCCCGGGCATCGGGGGAGTGGAAGGTAAACTTTTTCCCTTCCAGATATTTTTTCTTTAAATTGTAGACCCCCGAGGGGGAAAGGAGAGTATAATCGGGGTTCCATATTTTAAATTTGGTAAGGAAAAGCTTCTCTCCCCTCAAAACCCCTTTGGAAGCGGTGGCGAAATACCCCTGTCTCAAATCCTTTACAAAGAGCACCCGTCCCAAATACCAATGGCGGAATTTTTGCAAAATTCCATATTTTCCCTCTTTTGCAACCCCCAAAGCGTCATAAAGTTTAAAACTTCCATCGAAAAACTCCACTTCCGGAACTTTCCCTTTAACTTTTTTAACCCCTTTGAGGGTAGGAGAGGGATTATAGTAGAGGGGAAAGAGAATTGCAACCCCTATTAAACCTACTACGCCCCCTATCGCCACAAATTTAGAAATTCCCCCCATCTTCTCTGCTCTTTAATTAAAATTTCTATCATTTCTGCCACTGCCCCACTTCCCCCTTCCCTTTTCAATCGATAGTGGGCGTGGTGTAAAATGTGATGATTGGCGTTTGCCGGGGCAAAAGTTCGTCCTGCCAATCGGAAAAGGGGTAAATCGTTGAAATCATCTCCAATAACTGCCACCTCTTTGTAACTTATCTCCATTGAATCGACAATATCCTCCAATACCACCGCTTTATTTTTTACCCCTTGCCGAATGAAATCAACTCCCAACTCTTTTCCTCTCCGCTCCACTTGGGAGGAGACTTTTCCAGTAATAATAGCTATTTTTCCCCCCAATTTTTTCCACGCCACCATCATCAATCCATCGTGAACATTGAACCCCCGCATCTGGTTTCCGTGTTCATCGTAATAGATTTTTCCATCGGTCAAAGTGCCGTCTACATCTACCACAATCAATTTGATCATAAAACTCCTTTGGTTGAGGGAACTCCTGCCCCTTCTCTGGGATAGATAGCTCTCCTCAAAGCCACACCAAACCCTTTAAAAGCCGACTCTACAATATGGTGGCGGTTTCTTCCCCGGAGATAGATAAGGTGGAGAGCAAATTTTCCATTGAAAGTTACCGATTTGAAAAACTCCTCCACCAGTTCCAAGTCAAACTCCCTAATTGCCCCTCCAATGGGAAGTTGGTAAACCAGATAGGGACGCCCACCAATATCTATATCCACTTCTACCCCCGCCTCATCTAAAATAGCGACTACATTGGCGAATCTCTCAATATTTTTGGCGGGGTAGAGGGCTTGAGCCAGTGCCTGTCCCAATACTATTCCCACATCTTCAACGGTGTGGTGGAAATCCACCTCCAAATCTCCCCGGGCGTCGATTATCAAATCTATTCCACTATGTTTTGCAAAGGTTTCCAACATATGGTCGAAAAAGCCAATGCCGGTGGAGATTCTCCCTTCCCCCTTTCCCCGGAGTCGGAGTTTCAAATCTATGGCGGTCTCTTTGGTCTCCCGATATAGTTCTACCCATTTATTCAACCGGCACCCCTTTGATTTTCTCTTTTATTTCAAATTTTCGGAGGGCGTCCATAGATGGGAAAATCAGAATTACATTGTAAAGATACCCTTTTTTAATTAACTCCCCTTGATACCCCTTCTGTTGCATTTTTTTCAAGAGAGCCTCCCCATACTCTTTATGGCTAAAGGTTCCTATTTTCAGTTTTACTCCCCCTTTGGAGGCGGTTTTGGTTGTTTCCCTTTTCACCTTTTGGAGTTTCTCTTTTCCAGCATTAAAAGCAGATTGGGCACTTTTTACATTTTGATTCAATTGGGCACTCCCTCTATTGGCAGGGGTGTTTAACCGGTTGAGGGGAACCGCTCCTTTGGTGGGGGCATTTTTAGTAGTGGTTTTGGAATTGTTATGCCACCACGGAATTGGAATGGCAGATTTGATTTGACTAACCAACCCTTCAACTTTTTTCTGAATATACTCTTTGAATCTTTCCCACGCACTTTTCCGCTCCAAATGGGTATAAAGTTGTTGAAGGGAGGAGAGACCTGCAAATCCGGTTTCGGTTACACCCACCGGGGAGAGAATAGAAGCAACCCGTTTGGGAGGTTTATATCCGATAATCTGCAATTCCACCTCTCCAATCCCCTGTTTATCCAACCCCAGTGCTTTAGCCGCACTATAACTTAAATCGATAATTCTATTTGCCACAAAGGGACCCCGGTCATTGACCAAGACCACGATACTTTTTTTATTGGCAAGGTTGGTGACCCGCACCACGGTTCCCAAGGGGAGGGTTTTATGGGCGGCGGTATAGTCATACATATTGTAAATTTCTCCACTGGCAGTGGGGCGGTTGTGGAAATCGGTTCCATACCAACTGGCAATTCCCCTTTCAGTCCAACCTAAAATAAGAATTTGCATTGGCATATAGAGATGTCCCCCTACTACATAGGGCGATTGAGATGGGGCAGTTGGTGGAATTTTTATCTCTTTGTGGATTGGGAATTCCCGTCCCTTAAAATCAACATTCCTTTGGGCACAGCCTCCAATCCAGACAAGGGTTAAAAGGAGAAGGGAAAGGGTTGTAAGTCGAGCAGCCATTTACTATCCTTTCGGAATAAAGAGATCCTGCTCCTCCTTTACAATCCCCTGTTTTACATCTTCAAATTGCTTGAAGAGTTGGGGTGAAAAATGGAACAGTTTAGTTATTTTACCACGGAAAAGCTTTTTCTTTCGATGGAAAGAGTTAAATGCATATTTCAAAGGAATTGCAACAATTTGTCCCGGTCTCAAGTGTCTCCCCAACTCTTTATTATAGGAGTAGAGTTCTTTGGTAGAAATACCAAATCTTTGGGCAATTTTATAGTAATTGTCCCCTCTTTTTACCACATATCGCAATACGCCTCTAACTTTTTTAACTGCAAATCTGGATTTAAATTTTGCCAATTTTTCATAAGGGATATAGAGGTGGGTTCGATAAGGGGGAGTTACATTTCTTCTCAATTGGGGATTCAACCGCTTCAATTTTTTATAGGAAATTCCTGTTAGCCGGGCGATTTTCCGGAGGGAAGTCCGGGTAGGTGCTTGAATCCGGGCGATGGAAGAGGGGGCATTGATATTGAGGAGAAAGGCGTATTTTTTACCCAAAAACTTCCGGTTGTTGAAAAGGAGATTGAGGGCAACCACTTTTCTAATGTAAGCCCGGGTTTCACTGGGAAGATATTGTCGCCGGGCATTGGGTTGATATTGGAGAAGGTCCAAAAGGGTTATTTTAACATTCCGGAGTTTATTGTAGAGGGCAAATAGGCGATTAAAACTATTCTTTTTGTTGAGTTGGTAAGCCCGGATAATTTCCCTATATTGTCTAATTTTGGGACTATTGTTTCCCAATCTTTTTGCCAGTTTATCAACTTTTGCTCTAACTATCCCCTCAATAACCCTTCCTTCTCCCGCATTGTAAGCCATAATCACCAGATACCATTTCCCCAAAAGTTTGTGGAGATAGGAGAGATATTTAAATGCCACCCGGGTAGATTTGACCGGATCTTTTCTTTCATCAATATATCTATCAATTCTCAATCCATAATTTCTGGCAGTGGAAGGAATAAATTGCCAAATTCCGCGGGCTCCTTTGGAGGAGTAATCGTTAACATTTAAAAGACTCTCTGTTACTGCAATATAGAAAAGACTTTTTGGGACTCTACTTTGGGCAATTTCTGCTCTAATCAAACCTATCGTCTCTTTTTCCCGTGCCAACTGCCGGAGAATTCCATCTCTTTTATCGGAAAAATAGCTATTATAAATTTTTCTCAAACCTTTATCCCGGAGAAACGATGGAGAGATATCCAAACTTCTCAATGTTTTCAAATTGGCGTTGGTTGCCAGTGACGCAAAAGCACCCTTCACCATTAAACTTGCCAGAAGAAAGATAGATGCAATCTTCTTTACCATTGGAAAATCCTTTTAGCGTTATTGGTGGTAATAGTTTCCACCTCTTCCCCTGACATCTTCCAGAGTTCCGCTATTTTATCCCGAATCAACGGCAAATAAGCCGGTTCATTCCTTTTCCCCCGATAGGGGTGGGGTGCCAAATAGGGGGCGTCGGTCTCCAATACAACCTTCTCTTTTGGAATCTTTGGAAAGGCTTCCAATAGTTTGCGGGCATTTTTGAAGGTAATAATTCCCCCTATTCCGTAACTGAACCGGTCTTGATATTTGAGGAATTGAAGAACTCCGGTGAAGCAGTGGAAAACCCCTTCCACTTCCCGATGGGTCTCCACAATTTTGCAGGTATCCTCCACCGCATCTCTGGTATGGATAATTACCGGTTTTTTATACTCTTTTGCAATTTCCAACTGGCGGTGAAATAGTTGCCGTTGGAGGGCTCTCTCCTCTTCCCCTTTCCCCCAATAGTAATCCAACCCAATCTCTCCAACCCCAATACATTTGGGGTGGGTAATGTAATCGAGCAGATATTCATCTTTGTAGTTGGAGAGTTCCGACGGGTGAATTCCAACAGTGAAATAGATATTGGAATATTTTTCCGCCAAAGCTATAGCCTTTGGCAAATCCTCCGGAGATGCTCCGGGGTTAATAAATAGTTGGACTCCCACCTTTTGAGCCCTTTCTATAACCGACTCCACCTCCCCTTCATATTTGGAACTATCCAAATGGCAATGGGTATCGACCATCATTTGAACCTCCTCCTACTGGACTATATCTGCTCGACTCTCACACTCAAATTGAAATTTTACCACATTGGGATTTAAAATCTATGGAGGTTATCGGAAAGTTTAATTTAGGAAGGTGAAGGAGAGGGGAGAAATATTAAAAAATCTACTAATCGGTAGATATATTTCTGGAGGATTTTTTTAATATTTTTTTCTTTTTCTCCGGCGGAAGGAAACGGGAATTAATAAAAATTAAGGAAACCTCTTTTTAATCTCCACTTAACCTTTAAATTCCCTTAAAAAGTTTAAAATATTTAAATGCCGGTTTTTTTGCCCCTTTTGACTCAATAATTCCCCAATTTACTTCCGCTTTATTGAAATAACCAGTGTGTTTGGGGTCATCTATAAAATCCATTACATTAATCCCAACCAGTCCCGCACCTACTTCCATTGCCGGTAAAATCTGGGCAAAGGTTTGGTAGACCCGGGCTTGAATCTCTTCTCCCCCCTTTCCATAGGAGGAAATTGCCAGATAAGCTAAAAAGGTTGGTTTGTGATATTTGGCGTGGAGATAGGTGGCAAAAGCCCACGCCCGATAGGGGGTATTGAGAATCTGTTGGGGGGTATTTCGGGTAATTGCCCTCATCTCTTGGAAAGCGATGAAATCTGCATATTTGGAGCTTACTTTCAAAGAGGGTGCAAACTCCTCCCAATTTTCCGGGTCCCAAATTTTGTCGTAATCTCCAAAATCCCCGGGGCAGACCCCCACCTTAATATCTTTCACTTGGGATTTGAGATAGCGGATAGATTGGGCTTGGAGGATATCGAAAGCTCCACTCTTCTCCATTCCATTTTCATTATATTCGGGATTTAAAATAACGATTTTGGGACCCTTCACTTTCCGGAGATAGGTGGCAAATTTTTGAAGGGTCAAAAAGTAGCGTTTTTTGTGTTGTTTTACAAAAGATGGAGAAATATCATCGGCAAAATAGTAAAAAATGTAGATTGGAATATATCCCGCTTTTACATACTGATTTACTTGATCTGCCGGATACCACTCCTCTTTCCAATCCCGGGTAATCCAGAGGGAAATTGCATTTACATTGGGGAGATTCTTTTTTAGAAAGTTAATAGGTAGGATATTCCGCGAATAATCGCAATTCTGTTCATAACTTACTCCCCCATTTTTGGTGGGGCAGACCGAAAAGGTGCCCACCCCAATCAGGAACTTGCCATAAAGGAGGAGTCCGCTCCCCAAAAGTCCCAATTTCTTTATCATTTTTCAATCCCCAACACAATGGAGTATTTATAGTCGGCGGGAATATGTTTCACCCGGATATCGATAAAGTGTTGATTGTTATCCCGTTTCACAATGGTAATTTGGTTCTTTTCTTTTCCAAAGGTAATAACCGCCGGCATTACAGAGGTAATATCCTTCAAATTGTTCCAGTAAACCCTAAAGGTAAGGTTGTTGACCGGTTCTTTGTTATTGTTAATTATTGCTATCTCCACTTGCCCTTTCATTGCATTGATTTTATAGGAGATATTCCGCACCAATTCGCTCCGATGGGCAATATCCCGCCCTTTTAATACTGGGATATGGTGTTCTTTCAAATATTTGAAGTAATCGGCAATGACACTTATATTGGTTCCATAAGAGAGCAAATGGGTATGGACACTCAAAGTATAAAGGGCATCTAAAGAGTGGAGAAAATGGGTTTCCCGGATAATTTGATTGAGAATCTCTTTTTTGTTCCAGTTGAGTTCAATGAGATAGATATAATCATCGGTTCCGTGGCGGGGAAGAGTCCAGAGGGTTTTTCCATCAACTTCGGTGGGATATGGGAAAAGTTGAGGTTTGGTTTTTTCCATTACATAAAGGTAACCGGCTTTTAAAAGCTCTTTATACATTGTTTTATCAATCTCTTCCCGGGGTGGTCGGAAACCTACAACCTCATTTCTTCCGATAATTTTGTCCAAAATCTTTTTGGAACCGGCTATCTCTTTAATAATTTTGGGCATCGGTTCACCCATAATTTTGGTGTGGCTATAACTATGGCTTCCAATTTCCACTTCCGGCAATTGGGCTGCTTCCCGGGTCAATTCAGGGTATCTCTCCGCCAATTTGGCTACACAGAAGGCGGTAACATTTATTTCATACTGGTGAGCCAGTGCCACAAAATGGGCTAAATTGGGGTATTTATATTCGGTATCTTCAGAAACAAATACCATATTGGGGTAATCCAAAAAGGGATAAGGGGAGATAGTAATAACATTCCGGAAATATGTAATTATGTTATCCATAAACATTGTAAAGTAGTTTTTATCCAGTTCCAACATTGTATAGGAGGGGAAAGTGAAATAGACCCAGTTCCCTTTTCCATATTTTCCGTGCCAAACTACCCCTGCTTCATTGAAACTTAAAGGACGATGTCCCTTTATATAAGGGGTGTTGGTCATCTCCCAAGTGGAAATTATTCCGTCAGGTTGAAGGGTTTTGGAAGTAAAAAGGGGGAGTGGGTCGTAAAGGGCGAAATCCATTCTTTTGGCTTTTTTGAAATCCAACTGGAGGAGGGGAGACATTCCCCGGAGAGCCAAAAAGAAATAGTTATCTTTAGTTCTTTTGATAGCATCAATTCCTTTGACCGGTTGGAGTCCAGTAATTTCGGTAATTACTTTGGGTCCCCTCCATTTTTGTCCATCCCGATAGGCAAAGGTAAAATTGAAGAGTAAATTCCCTCCCTTGTAAAGAAAATCCAAAAGATTTTTTAAATGTTGAGAGGAGAGATAAGTGGCATCCATTGCAAAGAGAACCGCATTTTTTGGAAGGGAAGGGATTTGATCTTCGGTAATTACTTTAACTTTATACCCTTGCTTCTCCAATCGCTTTTGGAACTCCCCAATGTTCTTGTCATAATAAGTGGGATTTTTTAGAAACTCTTTGGTGTCATTGGAAGAGAGAAGATAGATTGTTACTTCTTTGGGCATTACCACCCCCAAAGTGGGGAGCAGTTGATAGAAAACCGCCCCTATTACAGAAACAATAATAAGAACGGTTAAAACCATTTTAATAAAGTAGCCGGTGCCCTTTCCCAAAAGGCTACTCTCCTTTATAGATGAAGACATAGTCACCGTCAACCTCCTTCAGTGCATCTTCATAGTTGAGAACCACCATTTTTTTCCGTTTCCGTTCCCGGATTTTAAACAAAATATAGCTTACAAATCCAAACCCAATTGTAACTATCAACAGAACGATAATCAACCCGGCAATTATTTGAATTACACTCATTTAATCCTCCTTATATTTTATTTCCGTAAACTAAAAGTAAATTATTTTCTTTTAAAAATCATTAAATCCGCCCTTTTCTTTCCAATTTTCCCCAACCCATTTCAATTCCCATAAACTCTTCAATTGTAGCCATAATTTTGAAGATATTGGTAAGGGTGATAAATCCCAATTTATAAAAGACTGACCACCAAACCAAAGCCATACTCTCCCCTGTAATCAGAACGCAGTAGAGGGCAGTCAACATATCCATAGAGCCAAATATCATAAACCAATAGAGGAGGGTAATAGAAACTCCGGTGGCACTTTGATAGATGATAAAAAGGTTGGTCAAAAGGTCAGCAATAGGCCATAAAATTCCTTCAAACAGCATATACCAAATAATAATGGAAAGTCCCGGTTGCCGGAAATTGAAAAGGTGTTTTAAATGTTTCATTACTGCTTGGAGAATTCCCCGGGTCCATCTATATCGTTGTTTAATAAAACTCATCAAATCTTCTGGAGCTTCTGTATAGGCGATAGCATCAAATTCGTAATCTACTTTATAACCCTTCATCAAGAGTCGAAGGGTTAAATCGCAATCCTCGGCAAAGGTATCATCTTTATAGAGCCCCACATCGTAGAGGGCAGATTTTCTAAACATTCCCAAAGGTCCGGGCACAATGTTAACCGCTTTAAAGAATGATTGTCCTGCCCGCACCATATTTAACCCCTCGATATATTCCAATGCTTGTAGTTTAGTCAAAAGATTTACTTGGTTAACCACATAGACCGAACCGGCTACAGCTCCAATTCGCGGATCTTCAAAGTAGGGCACCATCAATTCCACCGCTTCCCGATTGAGTCGGGAGTCGGCATCTACTACCACAATCAACTCCCCAGTTGCCCTCTCAATTCCATAATTGATAGCATTGGCTTTTCCCCCATTCTTTTTCCGGTAAACCACCAATCGCCGTTGTCCCCGTTCAAATTCCAATTGTTTGGCTTTGAGATAGGTGCGGTCGGTGGAGCCATCATCTACTACTAAAATCTCCAGATTGGGATAAGTTTGTTGTTTCAGGGAGAGAAGAGACTGAACAATTACCTTTTCTTCATTATAAGCGGGCACAACAATAGTAACCCTCCGTTTAGTATATCTGATATCGCTTATTTTATTGGCAGTTTTTTCAATAATTGCCATCATAGAGAGAAAGAGGAGAATAGCGTATCTGGCAAAAATAATTGCCGTAAAGATGAGGATAATAAAGTAAATGGTTCTCTCAAAGGCATTTTTTAAATTGTAGTAATGACCCAAAAAGAGATTGAAGAGGACCATTAAAGCAACCATCACCAAAGTGATGGTTACGGTGGTAATGATTAATTTAAACTCTCTATAAATCCACTTTTTTCTTTCCATTACCAGCCTTTAACAATTTGAAGTCGGCATTCCCGGGTTTCATAAGGTTTGCCGTTTCGGCTACTATTTCTGCTAAATTCACACCCGATTTGGAAGCCATTTTTGCTTTTCAGATATACATCAAATTCACTGGTCCAGATATCATCAAAGAAGCTATATCCGACGCCAATTTTAGAGTAGAAATATAAAGAATCGGTTAAATCCCGATAGATTTTAAGATTAATTAAATTGGTATCGGCTCTTTTTGGAGAGTAGTAGCAGGGGGTAGTAGTAGAGCTAAATTGATACCACCCGGAAATACCGGGGACAAAATCCCATTTCCCTTTGGAGAATTTCCATAAATCCCAATCAAATTGGGGGGTAAATACCCTATTTCCATCATCTATCCACTCATATGCCAAAGAAGCCCAAAGCTCCCGGCGGGGTTCAAATTGTTTGTAGTAACTGATCTCCAGTTTGTCAACTTTATGATTTTTGGAGCAGTAACTTTTCCGGGAAGGTAGAAGTTGACCGTGGCTATAGGTTACGGTAACTCCGACAGAAGTTTCATATTTAGCCATATAGGTGCCATCGGTGTTGACCTCTCCGGTAAAGTGTTTATATTGGACACCGGCTCCTCCCCATTGATGGGTGTGGGTTTTCCCATTATCATTTATATGGTAAACCCCAAATTTTGGATAAACCCAAAAGTCCCCTTTTACCCTTCTTTTCAATTTGAAATTGGCGGAGCTATAGCTTACCCCCATATTATCGTGGAAAATGTAACCTCCCGCCTCAATAATCCAGTTATCCATTTCCCCATTCCCCAAATTTTGCTCCAGAAAAGCTCTGTAATTGGGGGTAAGGGAGAGTTTAGAAGGTGATACTTTAAATGTCCTTAAAGGATCAGCTTCTTTTCTCTCTTTTTCTGGAACCCTCTCTTTACCCAAAGCCACACTTTTGGCAAGGACTACATCGTGGAAATATTTTTTCTGCTCTTTATCCCAGAAGAGAGGGACAGAATCGATGGAGGTAAACCTTCCCCTATGCCCAGTTACTTTAATTGGGAAGAGACTACTTTTTTTTTTAGATAGAGCAAATTTTGTTGGATATAGTAGTAGAGGGAGCTTTGGGGATTAAATTTTTGGTATTTACCACTTACCAATTTTTCTTTAATAATTTTACATTGATTAATGTTGATTTTTGGCTCAATTACATAATTGGCATCTATCAAAAGATTACTATCTTTGATAGAGATAGTCCGCTCTTGGGGCATTGTTGGGGTTTCTCCATTGGGGGTAGGACACTCAATCCAGAGGTAGCGATATCTTCCTCTATCGTGGATATATTTGGTGGAAAGAACTTCCCAAATTCTAACTTTGTAAATGGTTTTATTCCCCATTTTTTTGGTTTCCAAAACCACTGGATCAAAGAAGGAGAGGGCAACCCACACCTGTTTTTGGAAAAATTCATCTTTTTTAAACCGCCATCGGGGAGAGTGTGCCAACCGGGAAGAGTAGAATTTTGCCAATTTGTAGCTATCCATACTTTCAAACGCTTTTTTCCACTCCTCCAAAAATTTTACTATAAATTGGGGAGCAGGTCGGGGAACTTCATTGAGAAGTTTTTTATAGATTTTTTCTGCCTCTTTCAATTTTCCGCTTTTTTGGAGACAATAGGCATAGTTATACTCAATTTTGGGATTTTTTTTCATCCACATCAAAAGGAAAAATTCTCCCGCTGCGGTTTTATAATCCCCATTATACTCCAGAGCATAGGCATATTTTTCCCGGACATCGTAATTATCAGGGTTCCACAAAAGAAGCTCTTTATAATATTGGGCGGCGGTAGCGTAAAGTCCATTGAAATAGGCTCTATCTCCCAACGCTATCAATTTTTTATTTCTATTTCCCATATATTGTTCAAAAGTGGCGGCGGAAGAGGCTACTACAAATCGGGGATTGACTTTCAATACTTTAGCTTTCAAAAGTCTTGCCTCTTTGTAGGTGGGATACCGGTTGAGGAGGTCATCCAACACTTTCAAAGCCTCATTATTGAACCCATACCAATAGTATCTTTTTGCCAATTCCAAATAAGCCTCTTTAGTTCCCTTCATATAGGCATAATATTCCCAGTTGGAGAATCCTTTATAGAAATTTTTCAATTGGAGATAGACATCTCCCAAGGTTTTGTAAACTTCCAATTTATTGGGATTGAGCATCAAATATTTTTCGTAATATTTGGCAGCTGCCCGGTAATTTTTAAGTTTAAAGTAGGTATCTGCCAACCCCAACAGGGCTTCTGCATCTTTGGGATTTTTCCGGAGAATTGACCGGTAATAACTAATCAATTGGCGAGGTTTCCCTTTCAACAAAACCAATTGGGTTCGAACCTCTTTATCTTTGGGATTCTCCCGATAGAGTTTTCCCAAAATTTTCAAAGCTTTCTCTTTTTGGTTACTCCACGCATAGACTAACCCCAAACCTTTTTCCGCTTCATATCGGATTTTTTTGTTGGGACTATTGAGAAGCTCTTTAAAAATTACAATCGCTTCAGGATATTTTCCCTCCCAAGAGAGGATTTGTCCCAACATAAGTTTAGCTTCAGGGTTGTTTTTCAGTTGCCGGAGATACTGAACTGCTTTGGAATATTGATTGGTCCAGGCATAGAGTTTTGCCAAAAAGAGTTTAGCCTTCAAATCATCGGGGTGGTTCCGGAGATGCTCTTCTACAATCGGAATCCCTTTACTTAAATTTTTTCCGGCGACCGCATAAACATATCTCTCCAAATTTTCATAAGTGGGGTTTTGAAGGTAAAGTTTCCTAACTTTTTGGACATATTCTTTCTTTTTTTGGCTAATTTGAGCCCACATTTTTTGGAGGTCTTTATCCTTCCTCCACCCTTTTCCCAATTTCCGTTTCAACATCAAAAGCACCCGTTGGGCTCTATCGATATCCCCTTGCCAGATGTAGAGTTGAGCCAATCTCTTTCCAAAGAGAGGATCTCCGGTAATGGAAAAGAGAAGTTTGTAATATTTGATAGCAGTCCGGGCATCTTGGGTATTGTAAGCTATATCTGCCCGGAGGGAGTAATAATCCAAAGAGGAGCGGTCCCGAACTTTTTGGAGAACTTTGTAGGCTTGTTTATACTCCCCATTCCAATCGAAAACTTTGGCAATTTTAATTAAACTACTATCACTTAAAGGGAGTTTTTTCCCATATTTGAGATAAAAATCTTTGAGCTCTTTATATTTTCCATCATTGAAGAGTTTAGTTACATAATTATCATAGGAGCCAAATTTGCTTTGAATTGGTTGGAGAACTTTTTGAGTAGTTACCAACCGATGTTTTTGGTTGGCAATTTCCCTCTCCAATATTGGAATTAGTCGATTGTGGGGATCCAGTTTTTTTGCTTCGGCAATATATTTTTCCGCTTTGGAAAATTGGTGTTTATTGATATAATATCGGGCAAGCAGTAATCTATTGGATACATCAGATGGATTTTGGGCAACAATTTGTTCCAGTTCAGTCGGATTAATTCCGACCTGATTCTCCCCTTGTCCAAAGGAGAGGGCAGCTACCGCCATTAAAGAGAAGAGAACCCGTTTGCCAACCATTTTATTCCCCTTCTATTAAAGTTTGTCGCAAAAATCGGTATGGTCTAAACTAATTGCGTCCCAAATTCCTTCAACCTCCACTGGAACTCCCAATCTTTTTTGGAGGTTGGGAAGGATAATATCTTTGGTAATTTCCTGTCGGGCATTGAGGAAAAGGAATACATAAGTTTTGGTTTTCTCATCAAAGTAGAGGAAATCACTCCGGCGAATCACTTTTACCACTTTTTCCATTGGAAGATTAATTTTTGCTACCACATTGGTAAAGTAGATTCTCCGAGCCAGAAAAGTTTTGACAATTTTGCAGAAATTATCTTTATTATTTCTGAAATGGTGGGGAAGTTTATCCAGTTCGTGGATATTGTAAAACTCATCTCCAACAATTCTCTTTAGAGCCAAAACCAAATCCTCTATTAGAAAATTCTTGGGGAAGAGTTCGTAACAACCGGCATCAATCGCCTCTACCCGGTCCCCACTCCGGATAAAATCTTTGTTGAGAATATAGAGAAGTCGGGTGGAAAGATGGTTATCTTTAATCAAATAGCAGTAATCCATATCGAAATCTTTGTCGGCATCGAAAAAGAAGACAATATCAAACCCTTTGAAAAGGGCATTCATAAAATCGGTAATTTTTTCAGTTACTTTCAATTTAAACCGGGGGTTACTCAAAAGATAGCTCAAGATATCCCGAATTTTGGGGTCTGAGGAGTAAACAAGAGTGGTAAATCGGCGAATAGATTCTACTTTTTCAATATTTTCAGGGATTAATACCAATCCCCTATCGGTCATTTGGAAAAAGTATCGTTTTTCTGCCATTGGGAAGATGGTATATTTTACTTCCACAATCCGCCGTTCGTCCCCGTGTTTCAATTCAATCCCCAAATCGATATAGTTATCCAATAACTCTTGGAGATTGACATATTTTTCAGAATGGGAAAAGGTAAAAAAGAGTTTTTTATTGTTCAATTGGGCATATTTGGTTATCTCTTTCAAAAATTTTTCGGCATTGTCAAAATCTTGAATCTCAAAAAATTGCTCCAATCGATGGAAAAAGAGGACTTCTGCACCCTCCCGCTCTACCGCGGAAATAATATCTTTTACCAGAAAGTCAACAGGATATCTCTTTTTCAATTGGTCAAAGTTATCTTTGAAATAGTATGTGATAAAAAGCTCTGTGCTTTGGAGATAGCGGTTTACAACCCCATCTCCCACTTCTTTAATCCCCTCAAATCTCTTTTTCATCAAAAGCTCTTGAATTGGTGTCAAAAAGAGGGTTTTGGGTCCCTGAAGCAGTTTGGAAAGTGAATAGAGTGTAAAGAGTAATTTACCTCCCCGGGGCTCTCCGCCCACCAAAATAGTTTGACTCTTGGAGATTACTTCCTCTAGAACCATTTCCTATCCTTTTCATTATCAGAAGATGGGGAAAACCCCCGAAGGGAAGTTTAAAGGAGTAACCTTTAATAAGGATTAATTATTTGGTTTGATGGGGATAATTTTAGCAACAACCCGTCGATTGAGGGCTCTTCCTTGGGGAGTGTTGTTGGGGGCAATAAAGTGGGTTGCACCATACCCTTTGTAACTTAACCGATCTTTGGGTGCACCAAATTTGATAAGTTTCAGATAAACTGCCCGTGCCCGGCGGGTAGAGAGAATTAAGTTATACCGTTTGGAACCTACATTGTCGGTATATCCTTGAATTTCAGCTTTATATTCTGGATGGGCTTTCAACCACTCTGCAAATTTTTTGATAGTGGGGTAATATTTGGGAGAAATATAGGCACTATTGAATGGGAAGTGAATTTCAAATTTGTAAGTTACTTCCCCATATTTATTTTTGGTCAATTTAATAGTAGGACACCCTTTGGCATCAACTTTGGTTCCGGCAGGGGTATTTGGACATTGGTCAATTCCATCGGGAACCCCATCGCCATCGCTATCCAACGCACACCCATTTTTATCTACTTTTACTCCGGCAGGGGTGTTTGGACATTTATCTACACTATCTGGGACTCCGTCTCCATCACTGTCAAGTGGGCACCCATTTTCATCTACTTGAACCCCTTTTGGAGTGTTGGGGCATTGATCTTTATAATCTGGAACCCCATCGCCATCACTATCGACTGGGCACCCTTTGGGATCTACTTTTGCTCCTTTGGGGGTTCCGGGACATTGATCGAGATAATCAGGAACTCCATCGCCATCGCTATCTTTGGCATCTTTCAATCTTTCTCCAAAGGGGACGAAGATTCCCAAGTTGAGACCAAAGTTGTCCAGTTTATTTTTAATATCTTTCAAATATTTTACTTCTCCAACTACATCTAAATATTTGAGGACTTCATACCGGGCACCAACTCCCAATTGCCCAACTTGTCCACTTCTAAATCCGGGTTGAGGTTTTCCGACGGTTTGATATCCATATCCGGCATAGGCATAAGGCACCAAAGTGCTATAAGGATTGAACTCATATCCCACATCGAAAATTACATTACTTACCATATCACTGGCGGTATTTTTATAATCTACATATCCATACCGATTTCCTTCCAATCCAAACAAAAGCCCATTTTGGAAAGGTCGAATATTAATTCTTCCTCCTGCTCCCCGCATAGAGTCTTTCCAGTTTCCACTTTTAATCATACTTCCAAAAAGTTGCATATTTACATTTTCCGCAACCAAGGCACTGGTAATAAGTGCCACACTGAGCAATAACCGCTTCATACAAACCTCCTTTGTGTGGTAAAATTTACTTAGCAATTT
>Ga0256843_1001315_pt1 | contig 19754 bp, 20 predicted proteins | sample AlvinellametaG_FD_191572 | JGI IMG/M metagenome (GOLD analysis project Ga0256843, IMG submission 191572) | Pompeii worm associated microbial communities from hydrothermal vent at the East Pacific Rise, Pacific Ocean - Alvinella | ecosystem: Host-associated > Annelida > Integument > Unclassified ... | reverse complement strand
CTATCATATACAGAATAAAGTTCAATATCATAAGCTTCTAAATCTAAAGAAGCATCTTCAATAGTTTTATACTTAACTAATTCACCATCACCAATTAAAATCAGAGGCAATTTTATATCCATTAAATTCTATCCCTCCAATTTTTATCTGTAGGTTTCTAGGCGTCTTTTTTGTGTATTGATAGTAGGTTTTACTAAGAGGTTTGGGGAAACTGACATAGTTTTATTATAGTGGGTTTTGGCTTAGAATCGTAGGGGGCGATTGCCATCGCACCAATAAAAATGTAAACCATACTGAAATTTAGACTATGTATGCTAGAAAAAATATTTATATATTTGAACTTTTATTTTATTCCCATTGCAAATGGTGGGATAGCAATCCCACCCTACAGAATTTACTTGTTCCATAGCTGGAGCTTTGAAATGAGCAAAGCTAATACTAAAGTCACACTCTTTGTCTATACTTCCTCTTGTAATTCATAAAAAACCAAACTATAAAGGAGTAACCATGAGAAACGTATTAGGTCAAGCAACTATATTCACAATGATGGCAGTAGGTGTACTATTTTATAGCATTATTACAGTCACTGGAATTGCAAAAAAATAATAAACATCTTTACGCTATGTTAGCTATCCCCTTCATGCTAACATGGCACTATCTATACTTCTAACAACTCTGTTAATATCTCTTCAATTACTGATTCGTACAGCTCAAACAACGCTTTGTTTTCCTCTTTTGAACGAAACTTTTTATGACATTTTTCTAACACTTTACCTCTTTGCTCTGTGAGCCATCGTGTTTTAAAGCTTCTATCCATAGTGAGTTGTTCTACGTTTCGTGTAGCATGGGAACGTGTAGCAATATGGTAGGCATGGTAGAGTGCTCTCCCTAATAAGATATAGGGGAAGTTTCTATTTTTCATAGGACCCATTTGCATATATCTTGTACCTAGTTTTTGCCCCAAAAGCTTGACTTCACTAAGCTCTTCAAAGCCCAAGTATGCACCAACACCCCCTACTACTGCCCCAATAGCACCACCAAGTAAAAGGGTATGCCCTGCAAAGAGTAAATCAAACCCTGCACCCGTTACTGCACCAGAAGTAACCCCAGTTACTAGAAGCTCTTTACGGGTCAAACCAAAGAGATAGGCTGCATCTTGAGAAAAGAGATCAACCGCATCAAAGGCTAACAAGGCTTGCTCTTTTTCTACATGGCTGTGATTCCATATACGTTCAATCTTTTGTTGGTTTTTACTCTCTAACTGACGTAAATGTCTTTTGTAGCTCTCAGCTAAAGTTGCTTTTGCTTCCTCTTGTGGGGGTGTGTTGGAAAGAGGTTGTTTCTCTACCAAACTCAGTGCGTCTGCTAACAAGGTTGCAATGCTATTTGCACTCCTTTTTACCATCTGCTTATGATAAGTTTCGAGTAAGACGATAGAAGATTTGACTGCATCTGTCCACTCCTCGTTGAGCTGTGCCATACTCTCCAAAATACGAATATGCTCTTTTTTACTTGTTTGCATTGGGTTAAAAGTACGTACCATCTTAAAGTAGTGTCCTAAAGCACGTTTCCACTCTGTAGAGTAATCCTCTTCATCAATGTGGTTAATGAGTGCCATAGAGGGTTGCCCCGTCCAACGCAATATTTCCATTTGTGCTTCATACTCTTTGCCGTAAGGTTTTGAGCCATCTACCACATAGATGATGCCTGCTCCCTCCATAATGGGGGTAAGCAACTCTATTTCATCGTTAAATTTTGGGTCATCTTTGTGGGTTTGAATAAACGCTTCAACTACCGTATGGCGTTTATCGGCAGAGACATCATTGTGGGCTTCAAGCCAAGCCAAGACATGCCGTGAGCGTTGAAACCCCGGTGTGTCTAGTAACTCATAGAGTATCTTTCCATCTACACTCAGCGGAAAAGAGCGTCGTTTTGTGGTGGTACCTGGCACATCGGAAACCTTAACCGTATCGTCAAGTGCCAAAGCAGAGACGATAGAGCTTTTTCCTTTGTTTGGGTGACCCACTACTGCAAATTTAGGATGCATCTTTACCCCTTTATCCATAGTTTTTCATCTTCTATTGAAGAGAGTTTTTTGTGCCATATGGCTCTCTCTTTTTCCTTGGCTTCATAGGCTTGTGTCTGTGTGCCTATGGGGCTAATGGTCACACGTGTTGCTACAGCTAAAAGTGCCTCTAGGTAATCCATAAAATCCATCGTAGGGGGTTCCCAAGCTTTTACATAGACCAACACCGACCCCTTTGCCAACGCAATAGTATGACTGTCTTGTGCGAGTGTATGGCTACCCCCTAGTGTGTAACGTGATTGACTCTTCACTTGCATCACATCAACTAAGAGAGCTAAATTTTCTTTGTCCATATCCCATCCGTGTATCACATCGTAGCCCTCTTCTAACGCTTTGGCTTGATGAATTTTATGGGCTGGGGTGGGTGCCATAGCTACTTCATGTTCTACAGCTTGGGTATGAATGATAGGCTCATTTATCTGTGCCAATAGCTCTTTGGCTCCTGCTAACTTGTGAGCAGATTTATCTAAAATGGTAGTAAATTGGTACGTTAAAAGAAAATACAACAACACTCGTAACCCTACCGCATAGACTAAGGTACTCATGGCTAAAAACTTCCACCACTCCCCTAGTTGGCTTGCGTGGTTAAGCATCTGTTCTTCTAGTTTTCCACCCAATCTAAAATACTGACTCTGCTCTACAAGCTCATAAGAAGGCACAGCCGAGGGCATCCACGTTTTCCAAGGGCTTGAAAGCAGTTCTAAAAAAGAGTGAAACATCTCAGGGCTAATCTTTAACGTTGTACTCCATGCAAAGGCAATATCTTGTGTAACCACGGTTAGCAAAAGTGTACACAACACCCCCAAAGCAAAAAGAAGCGATGCGAGCTGGGCACGCTGCATAAACAACCAATTATACACAAGAGAGTCTAGGGTAAGTTCAAGCCCTTTATGTTCTCGCTTGAAAGGCAAATAGTCTAAAAGTTTTTCTAAGCCATAGTGTTGCTTTTTTTGCTTTACTTTAAAAAGTGAAACAAGTGTAACAAGCAGACTCAACAAAGGGAAAAAGAGTGCAACCATCATAAAATAGATAACATTTACAGGGGAAGTACCATTGTAGTTAAGCAAGGCAAGTCCCGAAAAAATACCCAAGACAAAAGAGATACCAAGACTCAAACGGGTAAGCCCAGAGAGGTAGAGCGTTACTTGTTCTGCAAAGCATGGGGTGGGTAGTTTGGCTTTATGGCTTTGTTCCCATGCTTCAAGTTGCTGTGTTGGCGATAGTTTTTGGATTTTGTCATCTAACCCAAAAGTACGTCTTTGCTCTTTTGAATCAATCTTATGTTTTAAAAGTTGTTGGAGGTTAAGGTAGGATGTAAACTTCATAAGTTCCCATTATTGTGTATTTGAGTCAATGATTATAGCAAAAAAGCATCAATATGTGTATAAAAAGTAACGATGTTTACTCTGCTTCAAAGGTAGCAATCACACTTTGATTGGCATCGCGTAGAAAAAGTGTATGGTTTTCTATCTCCCACTGCATCACATTTGCAAGTGTTTTTAAAAAGGTCATCTCTAAACCCATATCAGGACAAGCCATTCTAGTCATCGCAATATGTTTTGTATCTATGCTCAGATTTTGTTCTGTGCTTTCATATTTGCCAAGCATTTCATTGCACCCCGTTGCCCCATGAAAATTGCCCGTTATCTCTTGGTGTGGTGTAAAAATAATATGGGCTTCTCTACTGAGTCCTGAAGCATTAATCTCATGGCTCAAAAGATGCACCAACTTCCAATGGGTTTCGTAAAAAGAAAAGGTTTTTTGGGATTTTGTTTCAGACATGAGCCATGTAAATGAAGCAAACGTAATAAGTAATATAAAAAATAAACGCTTCAAATACATTCTTTTCTCCTCTATGATTTATTATACATCAAATAGATAAAAGAGTCTAAAAATGGTACAAATAAAAGTAAAACTCTTTCACCCTATGAAGATAGGTAACTATTCAAAATACTCTTTTATAATCTGAGGAAACAACTTCATGGTTTTTCTAGCCTTATCAATTTTAGGTTGAAAAATCTCCTGCGTATGTGGATATTTCTGAATAAATTCATTATAAATAGCAATTTTATCTTCCATATGGGCTTGCAGTGCATCAAGTACAGCTTGCATATTCTCTTTGCTTGTAGCAAACTTCATAAGCAACTCAAACATACGTTTACGTGGGTGAATCGCCATAGAATCTCCTGCAATTAATGCAATGTCTTTGATATCCCAACGTGAAAGATAGATACCACTTGATGCAGGGGCAACTAATTTAGCATACAACGCTTCTGTATAAGAAGGATAATCTTGTAAATCTACCTCTTCATCAGATTCACACTGTCCATCTGGACAAAATGCTGGCGGTTTATCAAATGTTTCAAACGCTTTTTTTAACTCTTCAATATCCATATTATTTGGCATATTTTTTCCTTAATTATCTATTTTCAATGAGAAAGGGTATGGCATCTTTCTCAATTGTTGTTTTAAACCATCGATTGGCAAGTAGCATTATTTTTGTAACAAAAAGCGTGTGTGCATCTAAAAATTCTGGTTTATCAAAAAGTTTTTCTGCTTCATAGTCTAAACAATATCCATAAATTTTACCCTCTTTAATTTCAATAAAATCAACACGGTTTTTCTCTTTTGCACAAGCATCAAGTATTTGACAATAGCTTAAAATTTTTTGAGAAAATTCATCTTCTATCATCATTTTATCTACTTTAGATTGTCCCACATTACTCATAGTAAAATCAAAATGTTCATCCGATATATTGAGTGCAATGGCTGTAGCATTTTTACTGTTATATTTCATTATTTTATTAAAATAGCGTCTCATATATCCTGTTTGGGCATTATGCCCCAAAATGGTACACAAGCCTGTATCTGGCTTAATCTCTTCAGGTCTCATATCTCTGTATTACCTTTTATATTTTCACTCTGTTCTTCTGTTACTTTCATGTTCTTGGCATTACTATGTAAAAACATGGCTTCTTCCTCTTCCAATAAACATCGTGGACATGCTTGCTCACCTTCAATATAAGTAAAGTTATTACCACATTCATTACAACGCTTAATGGTAAAGCTTGCCAAAGTACGTTGCTTTGGTTCAAAAAACTCTTTTAACTCAAATCCTGGTTGAAGTTTCATCGATTGGGGTTCACAAACATCATGACAAAGATGACATTTTACACATAACAAAGCATCAAAATAAATGAAAGAAAACTTAGCATTGCTAGAGAGTGCCCCCGTAGGACATACTCTATAACACATTTGACAATTGGTACAACTCTCATCTATAAATTTTTGTGAAGTAAAACCAATATCTTCTTGAGCCAATACTTCAAAAGTCTCAGGAACGTTCACTTGCTTAAATGTAGTCAAAAGAATTTTACGCTTATCAGGAATATTCTGCTCTCTGACTTTTGAAATTGTTTCTCTATCTAAATCAAATATTTTCAAAGCATCTGCTTCAACTGCTTCATCAAAAGTCATCTTCTGCTTCATCACACCTTTTAGTGAAATATTTCCTAAAAATGAACGGCGGGAACTGCTGGTTTTCTCTTTTTCTTCTTGACAGTCTAACTGAGATGTCATCGTAACATTGGCTACTAATTTCTTAGTAGAAAAAGCAGAAAGTACAAAATTGGCTTCTTCAATACGTAGTTTAATCTGCTCATACAAAATACTCTTTTCATCATATGAACTTAAATCTAACGAAATTTCATCTTCACTTGCTAAGGCTAATGAGATGAGATGCTCCACACTCAGTACAGAAAGACATGGCACATTTATTTTTGGACTAATGAGACGAACGTTTGAATCTAAAAAACAAAAGAAAAACTCTGTGACTGAAAAATCTGAAAGAGAGAATGCTTCTGTAGGACAAACTCCTACACATGCTGCGGCTTCAACTCCCGTATGATTTGCAAAAGAAGGTAAATTATCTACAAGCGTAAGAGATTCAGGACAGGCATCAATACATCGCATACATGTTGAAACTTTGCTTTTTGCTCGAACACAAGATGCTATATTTAAATGCAATATCATAGATGCTATTTCACTTCTATCTTACAAACTCTATCTAATTGCTCAATGACATATTCATAATCAGATAAGATAAACTCTAATGTCAATTCTGTTCCATCGTGATACAATGGTGTACGTGATTCACGTTTTGCATTAATAAGAAAAAGAGGCATCCAAGCTAAAAGATGATCTTTTAAAAAACCTTTTTGAATAAGCAGTAATTCACATACCCCCTCTTGATCATCAGAATCAAATGCTTTTTTCAATGCAGTACAAAGCATATACATAAATTCTAGTTCAACACCTATATGATCCGCACTGACTACTCTTGCTTTTTCAAGCTCTACTCTAAAATCCAAAGCATCATAAAGTTCAACAACGGGATTAGCATCGCCACTCTCAATCATCTGCTCTTCACTTAAATAAAAACTCTCATAAGGAATAAGATTCATTAAAAAAAGATTGGTAAAATCAGCATTATACTCTTCTTCAATCAGTGTATCTACTGAGAGTGTTTCACGTTTCTTCCATGCTTTATAGTTTGGAAAGAGTGCCAACATATTTTCATCGCTCTCTAGCTGCATTAAAAAGGTTTTATCCACTTCTACAAGCATTAATCTTGAAATCAATGCATAAATTGCAATACGGTTTTCTATCTCTTGTTTCATTTGTTCCATACAGTCATATCTTTCATATAAATTATTGGGCACTATACCACTTTCAAGATAAATAAAAACATAAATCGATAATTTATCTGGGAAATTGTATGATTATAGAGAGACAGACTTATGCGTCTGCCCCTTTAAAAAAAAGCTTAGCCTTTAAGATTGACGCTATAAGCCTTAAGCGTCAATGGCACTGCTGGACGTTTAATATGTACAGGACGACGAAGTGTATCAGTTTCATCAAGAGGACGCGTAAGTTCATCTCTCCATGCTTTGTATACTTTAAAGTTATTGTCATAATTTACATAAATATCACCAATTTTATCTTCTTTACCCGCAAGTTCAATACGTACTTTTTGATGCCATGCATGGTTCCCTGCAATAGGATCTGGATGTGAAGGTGCCACAGCATTTTGCCAAGAACCAGACATACCATCCCACCAGATGTTATCAAGGTCTTTATTAAACTCTTTAAACTGCCATGTATCTCTACGTGCTATCATCGCCTCTTTAATACCTTGTTTAGGCGTCATTGTTCCGATTTTACCATCCATAGTCATATCAAAGAGTGGTGCACCAAGACCAAGAACACCTAATTTGTGTTGGAATCCAGGAATCTCTACCGCATTTTTAAGTTTCCATCTTCCCGCATGGTGTGAACATGCCAATACACCAGGCATTGTAGCTTCAGTTGGTACAGCCATCGCAATAAAGTACCCAGATTCAAGACCACACACTGTATCTGAAATCGTTACCTTAATTGCATCACCACGCTTAATTCCCATTCGCTTTGCATCTGTTGTAGCAATCCATACAGGGTTATGGTTTTGTGAAATCTCCATAAGATGTTTAGAGTTTACAGAACGTGTATGAATATTGTATGGCAATCTAAAGACTGTATTGAGTGCAAACTCATTTTTATCTTGATCAATAAAGTCATGATGTACTTGTGTCACAACATGTACCATTTTCTTTCTCTCTTCAGCAGTGGTAGGATAAATTGGTATGGCATACTCTGGCCATTTCCACTCAGCCATCCATTTAGAATAAAATTCAAGTTTACCAGTCAGTGTATGCCAACCTTCTCTCTCTTCATCTTTTACAACCACACCAATTTTCTTTTTACCACCAAAGACATGATCTTCAACCTTAATAGTACCAAGATCATCAATTTCAACTTCAGACTCATGGTATTCATGACCATGTGCAAAATAGGTATCTCCTACTTTTTTGATAGGTCGTTCTTGTGGTCTAAATACATTATCTTCAACAAGCCAAGTTCCCATATCACGCATCATTTCATAATTAGGATATTTTGAATCTTTATATTTAGGATTCTCATTGGCAGCTTTCACCAAGTTTGGAATTTTTCCCAATGCTGCTTGATACCACTCGGGTACAGTAACTGCTCTTGTTGGATCTTCTTTTGAAGCCCAAAATTTTCGTACTCCAAGACTACCATCAGGATCGACATGGTGTACCATAATATTTGCCCAGAATTCTACCTCTTCCCAAATTTCTCCAAGACCTGCTGCCATATGTGCTTCAAGTGTTGCACGTGCAGGGTCTTTTGCTTTCCAACCTGTTTTTTCTAATGCTACACGGAGTGCAGGGTTTTTAAAGGCAAGAATTTTTGCTGGTTTTGTTGGCTCAGAAGATTGATCATGTCTTTCCCCAGCAAGTCCTACTGGAAGTACAAAATCACAATACCAATTTGTCTCAGACCATGTAGGAGAGAGGTTGAATGACATTTCAATTTTATCTTCACGTTTTAAGGCTTCAATCCATCTAAATCCATCTGGGTTAATCCAAACAGGGTTATACATACGAGGAATCCATACTGCCAATTTCTCAGGAATATTGGTAAGCCCTTTTGCTTTCCATTTTGCTCTCCACTCATCATCTAAAAGAAGGTGTGGCATAATATGTGACATTTCAAATGAAGAGAGTGGATATTCAGGTGGCCACGCAATTTCATTCCATACATCTACTCTTGGAGGACGTTCTCCTGCAACAGTGGCTGCATCTCCTTTACCATTCACCGACACAACATGCCAGTGGTGCATACCTGTACCACCTTTATTTCCTGCTAAAGCACCACGAAGGACAAGTGGTAAAAAAGCTGCACGGGTAATCATCCATCCCCCTCTATGGGCAATAGGTCCTGCTCTCCACATATATGTTGAAATACGATCACCTGCATCAATAAACATCTCATAGAGTTCATCTAATTTATGTGCAAATCCATCAAGTTTACACTCTTTTACAACAAATTCTTTCGTATAAGGTGCATAAAGTTCACGAAGCATATCAATAAATTCTTCATAAGATTCACCTTCTGGAATTTTAGAAATATACCCCTTAGATTGAATAAATTCAAGGTATTTTCTATCTTTCATCATTTGATCCCAGTTGACCCAATTTTTTACAAAATCATGGTTGACTAAATCTCCTCCACTCAAACTTTTATCATTTAAAATTCGATTGGCTAAATGTAGATAAAGTGCTGTTTCTGTCCCTGGCCAGATAGGTAACCATAAATCTGCAATACCCGCAGAGTTTGACATACGAGGATCAAGCACAACCAATTTTGCACCTTTTCGACGAGCATCCGCAATAAAACCTGCTGATTGTTGGAAGTAGTGTCCTGCATCTGCGGCATGAGAAGATTGTAAAAATACCAATTTTGCATTTGCCCAATCTGGTGAGTTTCTGTCATCATTTGCCCATTGAATAGTTCCTTCTCTAGCCCCTGCTGAACAGATGTTTGTATGAGAATCATACCCATCACAACCCATAGAGTGTGGTATACGGTGACCAAATCCATTTTCATTTGGACGACCAACATGATACATGATTGATTTTTTAGAAAGTTCATCACCTACTTTAAGGGTATCATGCATTTTTTTACCAATTTTTGCCATGGCATCATCCCAAGTGGTTCTTACCCATTTACCTTCACCACGTTTAGAACCTGGTGCTCGCATAAGAGGAAAAGGAATTCTATCTGGATCATACATTTGAGTTTGAGCCGCATAACCTTTAGCACAGTTACGTCCACGTGATCCTGCATGAAGTGGATTACCCATATACTTTTTAACAAATAAATCTTTAGGATTGTTTGTTCTTTTGTAGGTACCTACTTCTACCCACGCAGTCAGTCCACATTGTGCTTCACAGTTAGAACAAACCGTTGGTACAAGCATAAATTCATTGACTTTAATTCCATCTTGGTTTGTTTCACTACGTACACCATTTCTACCTACACCACCTCTTTTCCAATCATTTCCATCTAACTCTTTAAAAGAATCCCATGCTTCAAGTGGTGGGTAAAAAGAGAGGCTCTGTGGGCTGGATGTAAACGTTTTATCATTTGCCATAGCAGGTGTATCAACGATGCTTTCAAAGACACCCGCCGCAAGAGTAGCTCCTGCAACAGAATACGCTGTTCCTTTAAGGAAACTTCGTCTACTTTCTATAAAATTATTTTCATTTTTCATCGATTTTGTCATCTATATCTCCTTAACTTAAATTGAGTAATTGTGGTATTTTAAGCCATACATCTTTTGCCATGTAAAGTCCTATCAATGCCATTAATGCTGCAAATTTTAGCAATGTTTTATTTTCACTCTTCATATGCCCAACCGCAATAAAGAAAGGTACAATAAATCCAAGTACCATTCCAAACCAAAACTCTACATTGTATGCTCCACCTGAGTGAACAAATGCCAATGTTGCTTCTGCTTCTGCAGATTTAAATGAGAAGAAATACTCACCCATATACATCATAAAAGAGAAGAATGTTGCAACAGCTAAAACCAGAGCTAAATCTTTTCTTGTCTCTTTACTCCACTTCCCAGATACTAAGATAAGTGCAGAGGAACCTGCTAAGAGTGCTGCCCACATCATCTGCATTACTTCTGCTGGTGCTTGCCATAACTCTCTAGCACTTGCCTCTGCCATAATAATAGCTGTATAAAGTGTGACAGGAATCGCTAAGAAAACAACAAAAGGAAAAAACTTCTCATATAGGGGTGACATACCTCTTACTTTTTTTGCCATATTGCAATTTCTTCTAAACTCAGGGAATGCATCCAATCCTCCAATAAGCATCATTAATGTAATTAAACCTGTAAATAAAGATGCCATCCATGCACCCACTGTAATAGCAGAAGTCCAATTTGGATGTAAAAAGATATTAATCATTCTATACGGTTGGTGAAGATCTACCAAGGTAAAGAGTAAAAATACATTGAGTGCTACAAAGGCAATAAGAGGCATGACCCATCTAAGGTTTGGCATCTCCTCTTTTTTATGTCTATAGAGTAAGAAAGCACCTACTAAGATGACTCCTGTACCAATACTTTTTGCCCACATATTGAGTGTAATCATCCACCCCCAAATAATACCAGGAAGTGCTACATCCAATGTTACTATCGCTTGTGTTGCGTGAATTGTATTTTCCATTAGTTATCTCCTTCCGTTAATTCAGATTTGTACTCTTTGTTATCAAAATCTATAAAACTTCGATTGTCATATTTCTCTTCACTTTCAAATGGTGCTAAAAATCTATCCAATACACTATGATGTGGATCACCTATTGCTTTAAGATGTGTCACATTATTGAAAAGTCCATACCCTTCAAGTCGCTCTTGTGCCAATGGATCAAGTGCTTGCGTACCTCCACCCACATAATAATGTTTAGGCTGTGTATTTTTTTCAGGTTTACGTACCTGCACTGCCCCTTGATGCTCCATAATATAGTGTGATATATGAGAAGTATCATCTTCAATATCTCCAAATATATTTGCTTGAACAGGACAAACCACCACACATGCTGGCATCATTCCAGACTCTACTCTGTGTGCACAATACGTACATTTATCTGCTGTATTTGTTTCAGGATCCATATAGATTGCTCCATAAGGACATGCCATCATACACCCTGCACACCCTATACATCTACTATTGTCTATATTGACAATCCCGTTTTCCAAATAGTGCAATGCCGAAACTGGACAGATACGCTCACATGGAGCTGACTCACAGTGGTTACAACGCAATGGAGTAAATGATCTCGATGTATCTGGGAATGTCCCGATATCAATATATTTTACACGTAAACGCCATGTACTTAGTGGAACTTCATTTTCTACTTTACAAGCAACTTCACAACCTTTACAACCCATACATAGGTTAAGGTCAACTAAGAAACCTAATTTCATATTTCCTCCTTAATAATTATTCAAATCTTGACTTATTCTAAATAATAAGATTTTTGAATATATATTAATTGTAATACATAAACTATTAACATTTAATTATTTTCTGTATAAATAAAAGTTTTTGTGAGTATTTAACGGATTTAGGAAGAAAAAGAGAAAGTTTATAAAAGGTTAGTTCAGTCTATATGATAAGGTTAATAAGAGAAATGAATAGACGATTCATCTCTCTGCAGTTTGTGTTAAGGCGTAGTAATTTCTTTCAAATCACACTCTTTGACCCAGTTTTTATCAATCATTAATCTTACATCATCTAAAGTAAGATTTGGTACACGCATTTCAAGTTTATCAACAATTTCTTTTGTTGAGCGTTGTGCATTTCTTCTATTTTTTTGTTTATGGTCTTTAGAAGCGTAGTTTAATCCTCTTCTATCCATAGGAATACGCACATAATCATCGAGATCAATAGAACGGATCAGCTCTTCATCACTTAAAATGGTCTCTTCCATCTTTTCACCATGTCTTGCACCAATAATTTCAATCTCTCTACATTTTGCATCATAGACGTCAAAAAGACACTCTACCAAATTTTTTAAAGTTGTTCTTCTTGCTTTATAGACAAAAAGATCTCCATTTTCTCCATTATTCATAGCAAATAGTGCCAAAGAGACGGCTTCATCCACAGTCATAATAGAGCGTCTCATCTCTGGGTGTGTTAACGTAACAGGTTTCCCCGATTTAATTTGTTTGGTAAAGATATTGACCGCAGATCCTCTGGTAGCAAATACATTTGAATAGCGAATATATTTTAAGGTTGTATGAATATCCTCTTCTTCATTAATCTGTCTTGCACGACTAATAATGGTTTTTTCCATCATCGCCTTAGAAAGCCCCATGGCATTAATAGGATAAACCGCCTTACCTGTACTCAAACAAATCACTTGCTCAATATTATGGTCTATGGCTGCTCTTATCACATTATCTGTACCCAATACATTGGTTTTTACTGCTTCAATAGGAGCAAAATCACAAGAAGGCACCTGTTTTAATGCTCCTGCATGAAAGACAATATCTACCCCTCGCATAGCATCGTGCACAATATCATAATCTCGTACATTTCCTAAAACAAATTTAAGTTTTGCATTCTTATATTCATTTCTCATTAAGTCTTGTTTATCTTCATCTCGTGAAAAGACAATAATCTTCTTTACATCCGTCTCTAGAAACCTTTGTATAAACGCATTTCCAAATGACCCTGTTCCTCCAGTAAGTAATACCACTTTATTTGACAACATTCTTTCCCCTTTTTGTTTTAATAGTATTTATAATTTAAATGAAAAAATTGATCCTTCATCTAATTGACTCTCTATCTCTAACTTTGTACCGTGTAACGACAGTATGGTTTTCACAATAGACAGACCTAAGCCCATTGAATTATCCCAATTATGTGTTCGCGAACGGTAAAACTTTTTCGTTACCTTCTCAATATCTTGACTACGAATACCGACCCCTTTATCTTGAATAGACAATACGTCACTATGTACGACAATAGAGACTTCATCTTTTGAATACTTTAATGCATTTTCTATCAAGTTTTTAAGTACGATTTCCATCAATGTACGATCAAGTGTCACATTTACAGATAGCCCTTTTAACTTTATACTTCTACTCTTATATTTCTCCTCTAAAGAACGTATGACCTCCTGTGTTAATGTGTAAATATCAAATTCGCTTTTATGTAATGTCGTTTCACCACTCTCAAATTTATTCCATAAAATCAAACGACTTAAAAGTGCCTCTATTTTATTACCATTATTATAAATTTTTGCTAAAAACTTTTCTCGCAACTCAACAGGAATATCTTTGTCCTCATTTAATGTTTGAGAATATCCCATAATAGAGGCTATAGGGTTACGAAATTCATGGGCGATTGCAGAGAGCATATCGGCTCTTTGACGGTTTTTAAGTTTGAGCTTTGCATTGTAGCGTTGCTTTAAATCTTCTCTTTTTTTTGCCCCTTTTAATACCTGAATAAGGTTTTGTTTTATCTCTTCAAACTCTTTTGTGAAAAAGTGTGTCTGATAATCTATAGTCTCTATTTTTTCTAAATCCTGCAAATAGGTATTGATGGTAATCAGCTCATTTTGCATACGCTTAGCACCTTTGGAAATTGCAAAAATAAATAGACTAAAAGAGAACCCAAGCAGAGCAATTGCACTCCACGCTACAGTAGCATCATTTATGACCAATAAAAATATGACACTTGAAAATATAAAAATAAGCGCTGCCATTGAAATTAATCTTGCAAGAACATACTCCTTAAAATGTGGTCTATGTAACACTTATTTTAACTCCTCACTTAGCTCATTCAAGTAGTCTAAGAAATCTTCACTTGCATAATACCCCGCAATAACATCAAGCACATTTCTCTTTTCATCATACAAATGAAAGCTCGGAATGGGTCCGTGTAATCCGCGAAGTGCTTCCATATCTTCACTATTGGCTCTATCAATTTTAAGCAAAATATAGTGGCTGAGTTGTGCTTGTACTTTTTCATTTTTTAAGGTACCTTGCTTCATCTTTTTACACCAACGACAATGGACATCTTCTACCATTACCATCACATGTTTTTTCTCTTTTTTTGCTGCTTCAAAAGCCTGTTCTATATTATGATACCAACTCAAATCCTGTGGCTTTTTTTTCACTTTTTTTTCAACATCGTTAATATAACTGATAAAATCATTGACACCAAAATAGCCTACTACACTCTCTAATACCTCTTTATTCTCAGACATAAAAAAAACCGTAGGTACACCATAAATTATGGGCAATTTCTGCGTCACTGCTTTGTCAGCACGCATAATTTTGAGAGGAATATACTCCGATAAACGTTTTAAAACCTCTGGATTGTTAAGTGTCTTCTTTTTCATCTTCTTACACCACTGACAATGCTTACCTTCTACCATAAGCATCACAACTTTATGCTCTTTTTTTGCTTGTGTAAATGCTTTTTCAAAATCTGTTTGCCATACGATTTCACTAGAAAACAATGTACTTAGGCTTAAAAATATACCAACTATAATGGTTTTAAAATTCATCTATTTCTCACTTTTAAAATTTTCTATTAAGGCTTTAAAAATACGATAAAGCGCTTCTACTTCCACAATAGGTGTCGATTCATTAGGGGCATGTATCTTATCGTTAATCACACCAAATTCCACCACATCAATACCATATGCACCCATAAATCGTGCATCACTTGTTCCTCCTGCGGTTGAGAGCTTAGGAGAAACATTGACCAATGATTCAATACTTTTTGAAAGTGCATGCACAATTTTAGAATCCCGTTTGGTCACAAAAGGGTAAGAGCCTTGGGTCAACTTAAGCTGGTAGTCTAATCCTTCTAATGCCTCTTTGATATGCTTTTTAATCTCCTCTTGGGTTGTTTTGGTTGAGTTGCGTACATTAAACATTATCTTAAGACTACTTGGCGTAACATTGGTCACCTCCATCCCCCCACGAATATCGGTAATGACCATTTGACTCGGTGCAAAATCATCATCTCCCTCATCTAAGTGTACCCCTGCTAGCTTTGTAAGTAGTGGTGCCATCTGATGTACAGGGTTAATCGCCTTTTCAGGATACGCAGCGTGTCCTTGCTTCCCATTAATAGTAAGATACCCATTAATAGAGCCACGACGTCCAATCTTGATAGCATCCCCAAAGGTTGTCTCACATGTTGGTTCTGCCACCACACAATACTCTGGTAATATTCCCTGTTTTTTAAGATACTCCAACATAATCACCGTACCATGTGTGGCTTCGCCCTCTTCATCAGAAGTAAGCAAAAGAGAGAGTGTACCATCAAAATGCTCTACCTCTTTACATGCTTGCACAAAAGCTGCCACACCTGACTTCATGTCTTGTGTCCCACGGGCATAGATAATACCATTTTCTATACTCGGCATAAAAGGGTCATACTCCCAACCCTCTCCAGCAGGAACCACATCAACATGTCCAGCAAAACATAAGTGTGTTCCCTCTCCAAACTTTTTGAACAAAAAGAGATTCTTCACTCCGCCTTCATTGACATAGCGTACTTCAAAATCACTTAAATATCTCTCTATAAATGACAAGGAACCCGCGTCATCTGGCGTAATGGATTTAAAACTTAAAAGCTTGAGTAAAAGGTCTATAACGTGCATATATTCTCTTTATATAAAAATTTGTAATAATGTATTATAGGATGATTGTACTTAGAGCATAAAATAATGCCCTAAATTAAAGAAAGAGTTAACGCGTTTTTTCACCAGTATAGGTAACAATACCACCATAATGGTTAATGACATGTTTGTGTCCGTTTTGTTGAAATACTTGTTGTACTTGACCACTTCTGTTCCCCGTACGACAAGTAAAAATAACTGTTTTGTCTGCTACTTCATCAAAAAGTGCTTGTGCCCAATTTTGAAATTGAGTTGTAGGTTTTAACATATCAACACCTGTGATATATTCCATTTTATATTCCATATCTTCACGCACATCAATCAATAAAAAGTCAACCTCTCCTGCTTCTCTTGCTTGAAGAAGTTTCGCTAACTCTTCTGAATTAATGTCATTTTTTTCTAGTAATGCTTTCATTCTATTCTCCTTGACGTATAAATTAAATATTATTATACGTCATATTTTGTTATAAGATGCTTTTTCTATGCCTTAGCGTCTTGTTCCGCTCTATATTCAGGGGTACAAAAAATTTGACAATGACAAATTCCTTTTTCAGGTATTTCCTTTTCGATAGCTGGCTTACAAGGACATGTTCTGTCATCAGAACTTTTAAATTTACCCTCTTTAACTGGGTCTGGCTCTACCATAAAACAAGGACAAAAACGTCTCCCAAAAAGAAGTTTATGGCGTGCAAGCCCCATAATCACACCTTCATTTACATCCTCATTTGCAGAATAGACCCAACCTTGACTCTCACACACCTTGTCTGTAAATTTTTGAGTTTTTACCAATTCATCTTTAAACGCTTGTGAATTCATATCTAATTGTTGCATCATTGTACTCTCCTAACTAAATTAATCTAACTACTGTAGTTATATCTAAACTAAATTAATATATAATAAGAAAAATTATCATTAAGGGTAAAAATGCAAATAGATGACACTGTTCTAGCCAAACTAGAGAAACTTTCTCATTTACGTATCGATGAAAGTAAGCAAGAAGAGGTAAAAGAACAACTCTCTGGTATACTGAATTATATTGACAATCTTAATGAACTAGATACCAATACATTAAGTGCATCGTTCTCAACACTCAATGGGGGAACCCCATTAAGAGAAGATACACCAAATGAAAAAACAGAGATTGCAAAAGAGATTCTATGCAATGCTCCTCAAGCAAGAGATGACTTTTTTATCGTCCCTGCGATTATTGATTAAAACGCTTTAAACCAAACCACTAAAAAAAGGATTATTCATGGCTGCTTTTGACATTAAAAAATTACTTCAAAGTGTTGTATCACACGGAGCATCTGACTTACACCTAGTAAGTCGTACAGAACCTCAAATTAGACTTGACGGTGTACTAAAACCTGTCAATCTCCCAAAAATGACAGGAGAAGACATTGAAGAGATGTGTTACTCTCTCATTACAGAAAAACAAAAAAAGCAGTTTGAAGAGCATTTTGAACTTGACTTTGCGCTTCTTTTACCTGGTATTGGACGATTTAGAGCAAACTACTATAAAGTTTTAGGTGACACAGCAGCGGCCTTTAGGATTATTCCTATTGATATTCCCTCTTTAGACGATTTGGGTGCACCACTTGTTTATAAAAAACTCATTCAAAGAGAAAAAGGGCTTATTCTTGTTACAGGTCCTACAGGATCTGGTAAGTCAACCACACTTGCTGCACTTTTAAATGAGATTAACATTACCGAACAAAAACACATTATTACCGTAGAGGATCCGGTGGAATTTATTCACCAAAATAAAAAATCTGTCTTCTCTCACAGAGGGGTAGGTGAAGATACCAACTCATTCTCAGCAGCACTTAAATACGCAATGCGTCAAGATCCAGACATCATCCTTATTGGGGAGATGAGGGATAAAGAGACCATTGAAGCAGGACTAACAGCGGCAGAAACTGGTCACCTTGTCTTTGGTACACTTCACACCTCTTCTGCACCTGGAACCATTAACCGTATTATCGATGTATTTACAGGAGATGAACAACCTCAAATTAGAGCCATGATTGCCTCTTCTTTGGTAGCAGTTATCGCCCAAGCACTCCTTCCTAAACTCGGTGGTGGTCGTGTGGCTGCATCTGAAATTCTTATCACTAATCACGCAATCTCAAACCTTATTAGAGAAGATAAAGTACACCAAATTTATTCTCAAATGCAACTAGGTCAAGGGGATTCAGGTATGCAAACCCAAACCCAAGCCCTTGTTAAGTTTTTAAATGATGGTAAAATTTCTCGTGATATTGCACTACAATATGCAAATAAACCAGATGAAATTTCTAAGGCTATGGCTCGTTAGCCTTAGCACTCAAAATATTTTTAGTCTACTAAAGATACAATACACAAAATTAATATAAAAAGAAAGAAATAACACGTATGGAAAACTTTACAATGACTGATTTTAACTATTTTGATGTCACCATTGCTTCAATTGTATTTATCCTAGGAATTAAAGGCTACATCCAAGGATTTGTCAAAGAAGCTTTTGGTCTTACAGGACTCGTTGCAGGTGTTTTTCTTGCTTCAAGATATTATGAAGATGCAGCAAGACTCATTACCGAAAATATATTTCAAATTGAAAATGCTGCCCTCTTAAAACTTGCAGGATTTTTATTTATTCTTGCTACGGTTTGGCTTGGAACCATGCTTTTAGGTTCTGTTTTTTCTAAACTTACTCACCAAAGTGGTCTAGGTTTTCTCAATCGCCTCTTTGGATTTATCGCAGGTGGTGGGAAATATTTTCTTATTTTTGCTTTAATTGTTACAGCGCTTTCAAACGTTACACTCATTAAAGACAACATACAAAAATATACAAAAAATTCTATACTCTACCCTTATTTGCTTGCATCAGGTACGTACCTTATTAAACTAGACACCTCTAAGCTTATGAAAAATGTGATACATACTAAAGACAATAATGTTACAACAAACTAAGGCAAGTAGATGATAGCCTACTCTGTACTACTAGAAAAGTTTCAAGCTATTCTAAAAGAGAATAGCCTCAAATTTACAAAACAGCGAGAATTGGTACTCAAATTTCTCTATGAGAGTGAAGGTCACTTTACACCTGAAGATATCTATACTTCTGTGAAAAAAAAATACCCTAATATCAAGATAGGTATTGCGACAATATATCGTACACTGACACTTTTAGAGACCTCCAATATCGCTTCATCTATCTCTTTTGGCGCACAAGGTAAGAAGTATGAGCTAGGGCTAAAAAAGCACCATGACCATCTTATCTGTACACAATGTGAGAAGATCATAGAGTTCTATGATGAAACCATAGAAGCACAACAAGAAAAAATTGCCAAAAAGTTTCACTTTAAAATGCAAGACCACACCATGAAAATAGTCGGACTTTGTCAAGAGTGTCAAACAAAAAACCCTAAATAAACACCAAGGAGAAACCTTGATATTTGAAAACCAATATATTCAAGAGCGTATTAAAAAAGCAAACACACTAAGAGAAAAAGGGATCAACCCCTACCCAACCAACATCCAAAAAGGAACACCTTCTGCTACCTTT